>Ga0310696_10000363_pt1 | contig 74511 bp, 47 predicted proteins | sample AusTroGonzalo_MG_4_FD_203885 | JGI IMG/M metagenome (GOLD analysis project Ga0310696, IMG submission 203885) | Bovine rumen microbial communities from tropical cattle in Woodstock, Queensland, Australia - Gonzalo_02 (v2) (version 2) | ecosystem: Host-associated > Mammals > Digestive system >...
TTCATATCGTTGATAAAGAGGTCTGAATTGGACCTTTTTTCATTATCAAATTCTTTAGAGGCATCATCATAGACCGCCACTGTGATAAAGCCATTATCGTGGCAAGTCTTAATACAAGTAGGCATGTCCTCAAACACTAAAGTGTTTTCTGGCAATGAACCCATCTTTTCACATAAATAGGAATAGATACGAACACTGTGTTTACCTTCTTTAACATTGTTAACGTCAGCGATGAAATCAAAATACTTACCTAAGCCAAGTCTATTGATACATGGCATATATAAAGAATCATCATTCGCAGTGGCGATAGACATAGTAATACCTTTAGATTTAAGTAAGTCTAGGACTTCTCTAACACCGGGTTTTAATTCGACATCATATTGATACATATCAATGGACATCTGATGCCATTCATCCATGATTTCTTGTTCGCTTTCTTTAATACCATATGTCTTCTTAGTGAATCTCGCGGCTTCTTTTAAACCAAGATGCACAATGTTTTGAGCGTAGTCTTTAGGAAGTTCCATTCCTCTTTTAGCGAAGAATTTCTTATCGATTTCATGCCAAAGACCAGTGGAATTAATCATTGTTCCATCCATATCGAAGATAACTGCTTTAATGTCCTTGCCTAAGAATTTCATAAGATTTCAATTTCTCCACTATCAATATGTAAAAGAATATCACGGGCCTTAATCTGTAGACAGAAGGAATCATCAATTCCCACTACTTCGCCAATGAATTCTTGATTATCAAATATTGCTTTAACGCGTTTATTTAACAAATAGTTATGTTGCCTAAAATATTCTAAAGAAGCATTTAAATCTAGATTAGTTAGTGAGTAAACAATCTGTGGAAATAACTTCTCTTTTAATTCTTCGATATCAACATCTTTCTTATATTCTAAGTATAATGATGTCGCAGGTCTTCTTAAGCCTTCAGGGAAAGTCTTTTGATTAACGTTTAAGCCAATGCCCACCACCATATATTCAGGGAGTTGACCTTCAGCGAGAATACCACATACCTTTTTATCACCGATTAAGACGTCATTAGGCCATTTTATGCTCACGTCTTTGATTTTATATGTCTCAATAGCTTTAGCGACCTCTATCGCGCTTAAAAGGGAAATAATTGGTGATTGCTTGATAAGATTCTCATCCTTAATCAAAAATGAGAACATTAAGTTTTCACCTGGTTCACTATTCCAAATACGATCATTTCTACCTTTACCGTGGCTTTGATAATCAGTACTCACAAAAGTAAAGTTACCTAAGAGTTTATAGGTATTCTTTAAGTATGTGTTTGTAGAATCAATTTCTTGGAAATGTAGTTGATGATATTGCATGTGTTAATTGTAAAACAAAAAAGCCTCCGCTTTAAGCGAAGACTTTTGAATTTTCGGGTTTTTCTTATTATTGGAATAAGAGGAGTAAGACACCAGCCGCAACAGCGGAGCCGATAACACCGGCCACGTTAGGACCCATTGCGTGCATTAATAAGAAGTTTGTTGGGTCTTCTCTAAGGCCTTCCTTGTGGACAACACGAGCAGCCATAGGAACAGCGGAGACACCAGCAGCACCAATCATTGGGTTAACTTTGCCTTTGGTTAAGAAGCACATTAACTTACCACCTAAGACACCGGCGGCAGTCGCAACTGCGAAGGCGAGGATACCTAAGACGAAGATGAGGATTGTTTCAAGTGTTAAGAATGTTCCAGCATCAGCGGTACAACCGACACAGACACCTAATAAGATGGTGACGATGTACATTAAGGAGTTCGCTAATGTATCTCTGATCTTTGGTACGACACCACATTCCTTAATTAAATTACCTAACATTAAGCAACCAATTAATGGAGCGGCACTTTTCACTAAGAGACATGTAATACCAGTAACCACGATTGGGAATAAGATTCTTTCAGTCTTAGAAACTTCTCTTGGAGTTTCCATTCTGATAGCTCTTTCTTTCTTAGTGGTTAAGAGTCTAATGATTGGAGGTTGAATAACAGGCACTAAGGCCATGTATGAATACGCCACAATCGCGATGGATGATAAGTATTCAGGCGCTAATTTAGATGTAACTAAGATAGCGGTTGGGCCATCGGCACCACCGATGATACCGATAGAAGAAGCGATACGGGCATCGAAATTGGTCCAGCCTAAGCAGTTTTTACCTAAGGCGATAGCACCGATGAAGGTGATAAAGATACCAATTTGCGCCGCCGCACCTAATAACATAGTTTTCTTATTGGCAATTAATGGACCGAAGTCTGTAGTAGCGCCAATACAGAGGAAGATTAAGCATGGGTAAATGCCAAGCTTAACACCATAATATAAGTATCCGAAGAGACCGGTATAATCAAGACTGTAAAGATGATCAATATCGCTGGCAATGAGTTTCGCCTTATCAGCGGTATAGCCGAGGGCTGCCATTCTATCAACGAAACCATTGTCCATCACAAGATTGTGCAAATCAAGGGTTGTTGCCTTGGTGACTTCTACGCCCGCATCTTCTGAAAGAAGAGCGAAGATGTGCGCAGCTATGCCATCATCTAAGTTCGCACTCGCATCAGCGAGCATACCTACACTATATTCAGTTGTACCTTTTGCGAATAATTCTTCCGCGACATGTGGAATGTTGACTAGCAACATACCAAACGCAATAGGTAAGAGTAAGTATGGTTCGAAGTCTTTCTTAATGGCGAGGAACAAAAGCACACACGCCACTGCAATCATGATTAAATTAAGCCAGTAGCCTTGGAAGAAGGCTACAATGCCGGAATCTTGGAAAAATGCTACAATTGTATTCCAAAATTTTTCCATAATTCTCTATTCCACTATTCTATTGTAATAATAACTTCCTTGGCCTTAACGTTTTGACCTTTGGTTACTAAAACTTGAGCGACGGTACCTTCAAATGGAGAAACGACTTCATTTTCAAGTTTCATAGCTTCAATGATAACTAAAACATCACCCTTTTGCACTTTGTCGCCTGGTTTAACTTTGACGTTAACAACTTGACCTTGGATTGGGGAAGGAACTTCCATCGCACCATTGGTGTTAACGATCTTGTTGGATTCTTGTTTTTTCTTCTCTTCTAATGGAACAGTATCAATTTGTTCAATTGCTTCGAGTTCAACACGGTATGATTTACCGTTAACTTTGATTTTATAAATCTTCATAAATTAGTCCTCAATTCTTTTAATAGAAACAATACGTACTTCTTTGCCTGTTTCACGGTAGAACTCCATAGACGCTACTAAAGCAGCGACCACAGCGTTTGGATCTTCGCTAAGAATTTTGTTTTCTTCTTTAGGTAAGATGTTTGTAGAGGCATCGATTTTCTCCATGCCTTTTTGCATCACCCATGTCACGAAGATGATAATACCGAGAACAAGGAAGACGATAAAAATGGCAATGGCTGCGACGAGTAATGCGTCAGCCACATTCATTGATGCCCAATCTTGCCAAATTCCCTTATCGTTCATAATTAAGCCTCAACATGAATGACGGTTGGAATAGCGTCTTCGTTTCTTTGTTCAATGAATTTAATAGCGACATCACCGAATAAAGCGATGGATAAAACGTCTTCATCACTCTTAGCGATGCCTTTATATTGTTTCTTAAGATCTTCAAATTCTGGTTTTAAATCATCCGCTGGACGATAAGTAATGACTTTGTCATCACCAATAATCTTACGTCTGATTTCTTCATCAACTGGGGCTGGAGATCTACCATATCTACCATGTAGATATTCGTTGATTTCCTTTGGCACCATTTTGTATCTTTCACCAGAAAGAACGTTTAAGACGGCTTGTGTACCGACCATTTGTGATAATGGAGTAACAAGTGGAGGATAACCCATATCCTTACGGACATTTGGCACTTCCGCTAAAACTTCATCTAATCTATCAGAAGCATCTTGTTGCTTTAATTGATTGATTAAGTTAGAAAGCATACCGCCTGGAACTTGATATTTAATGATGTTAGCGTTAACGGATAAAACTTTTGGATTTAATAAACCGTTAGCAATGTATTTAGCCTTAACTGGAGCAAGTTTAGCCGCAGCAGCATTGAGCATGGCGACGTTTAACTTTGGATCATATTCAGTACCTTGTAAGGCAAAGTTAAGTGATTCAGTACATGGTTGAGATGTACCACCACTCATTGGACTAATAGCGCAGTCGACAATATCAACACCGGCTTCGATGGCTTTTAAATATGTCATTTCACATAAGCCACCTGTGCAGTGTGAGTGTAATTCGATTGGTAATTTGGTGTTCTTTTTCAAAGCGCTGATTAATTCATAAGCAGCGTTTGGCATCATAACACCAGCCATATCTTTGATACAGATGCTATCAGCACCTAATTTTTCGATTTCTTTTGCTAAGTTAACATAGTATTCAACAGTGTGAACTGGAGAAGTTGTATAGCTTAAAGCAATTTGGCATTCACCACCATATTTCTTGGTGGCTTTAACAGCGCATTCTAAGTTACGAATATCATTTAAAGCATCGAAGATACGGATAATATCAATACCATTCTTGATGGATTTTTCGACGAACTTTTCAACGACATCGTCAGCATAGTGTCTGTAACCGAGGATGTTTTGACCACGGAATAACATTTGTAATTTGGTTTTCTTACAAACTTTCTTAGCCAATCTAAGTCTTTCCCATGGATCTTCGTTTAAGAATCTTAAACAAGCATCAAATGTGGCACCACCCCAAATTTCAATAGCGTGGTAACCGACTTGGTCAAGTTCTTTAAGCGCACAGAGAACTTCTTCGGTGTTCATTCTTGTGGCGAATAATGATTGATGGCCGTCTCTTAGGCCTGTTTCGACAATTTTAACACCCATAATTTTTCCTTATTCAGCTTTAGGACCGGCTTTGACTAAGGCTTTACCAGCTTCATTACTTTCGTATTTGACGAAGTTCTTAACGAATCTAGAAGCTAAGTCAGCGGCTTTAGCATCCCAATCAGCTGGGTTAGCATATGTATCTCTTGGGTCTAAGATCTTTGGATCGACACCTGGTAATTCAGTTGGGACTTCAAAATCAAAGACAGGAATTTTCTTTGTTGGGGCTTTGTTGATAGAACCATCTAAGATTGCATCGATGATACCACGTGTATCTTTGATGGAAATACGTTTGCCTGTACCATTCCAACCAGTGTTGACTAAGTAAGCTTTAGCACCACTTAATTTCATCTTCTTCACTAATTCTTCAGCATATTTTGTTGGATGTAATTCCAAGAAGGCTTGACCGAAGCAAGCGGAGAATGTTGGAGTTGGTTCTGTAATACCTCTTTCAGTACCAGCGAGTTTCGCTGTGAAACCACTTAAGAAGTAATATTGTGTTTGTTCTGGAGTTAAGATGCTGACTGGTGGTAAGACACCGAAAGCATCGGCGCTTAAGAAGATAACGTTCTTAGCGTGTGGGCCATGGCTGATTGGTTTAACAATCTTTTCAATGTGATTGATTGGATAGCTAACACGTGTATTTTCTGTTGTGCTCTTATCAGCAAAGTCGATTTTGCCGTTAGCGTCAACAGTAACATTTTCTAATAAAGCATCTCTACGGATAGCATTATAGATATCTGGTTCACTATCTTTGTCTAAGTTAATGACTTTAGCGTAGCAACCACCTTCGAGGTTGAAGACACCATTGTCATCCCAGCCGTGTTCATCATCACCGATGAGTAATCTCTTTGGATCGGTTGATAATGTGGTTTTACCTGTACCGGATAAACCGAAGAAGATGGCGGTATTTTCACCATTCATATCGGTGTTCGCGGAGCAGTGCATTGAGGCAATGCCCTTAAGTGGTAAGTAGTAGTTCATCATGGAGAACATACCTTTCTTCATTTCACCACCGTACCATGTATTTAAAATGACTTGTTCTCTGCTTGTGATGTTGAATGCAACACATGTTTCAGAGTTAAGTCCTAATTCTTTGTAGTTTTCAACTTTAGCTTTAGAAGCAGTATAAACGATGAAGTCTGGTTCAAAGTTCTTTAATTCTTCTTCTGTTGGCTTAATGAACATATTTCTAACGAAATGTGCTTGCCATGCGACTTCCATAATGAAGCGGACGGCCATTCTTGTATCCTTGTTAGCACCACAATAGGCATCAACAACGAACAATCTCTTTTCAGATAATTCCTTTTGAGCAAGGGCTTTGACTTGAGCCCAAACGTCTTCACTCATTGGATGGTTATCATTCTTATAACCTTCTGAAGTCCACCAAACTGTGTTTTTGCTGTTTTCATCGACGACAATGTATTTGTCCTTTGGGGATCTACCTGTGTAGATACCAGTCATAACGTTAACAGCGTTAAGTTCAGTAACTGTACCTTTTTCATAGCCTTCAAGGCTAGCTTTTGTTTCTTCTTCGAAAAGAAGTTCATAAGAAGGGTTATAAACCACTTCTTTTACATTTTTGATTCCATATTTACCTAAATCAATATTTGGCATATGTTTACTCCTCTTTCTAAGCGTTTAACCCAAAAACGCCCAAATCGGAATCATTGTATCACAATTATTTATAAATAATTAACAAAAACGGTAAAAATAATTTGTGACAAACATTAGGCAAGTGTATGCATATACGAATCAAATGTTATTTTGATTATGTTTCTAGGCCGCCTTCAAGAGTTGTTTATTTCTTGAACCAATCTATAATATTTTGTGATGGGCTCGGAAATATATTTATTAATGTTCGCCTTATTCATTACCCCAATTCCAGGCGGGATTGTTTTAATCGCTCTTGGAAATAAATTTCATAAGAAGCCAATGATAATATGGGGTTCAATCATCGTCGGTGTTTTGGCATTCTGCTCTCTTATGACGTTTGCCTTTTTCACTGGTGGAGCGATTTTCTTATTATTTGGTTTACCACTTTTATTATTACTCGCTTCCGCGATTGCCTTTGTCATTGCCATATACTATCTCATTGATGGCTTTATGCGACATATTAAAGGACGAATTATCGCTGGCTTTGTTATTCTTGGAATCATTGTTTCATTTGTAATCATTCCAATCATTTTGATATCTATATTTGGTTTACCTATCAGTCTTATGTAATTTTTAACGTCTAATTATTAGAGGATTTAAAAACTATGGAAATTATTGTTTGTATATTAATCGGCGCTGCACTCATTACTGCAGGCGTCATGCTAATAATTAATGGCGGCAAGCGTCAACAAAAGCCAATGCTTATTGGTGGCTGGGTACTCACTATTACCGCGATTGTTGCCACTATTGTGGGAACTATCCTTTTCGCAGGTCTTGGTGAACAAAGCTTAACTTCCGCTTTTATCACCTATGCTTTCCCGGCATTAATGTTTATTGGCTTTGTTGTGGCCATTGGTTTAGGTGTCGGTAATTTAGTCAAAGGTTATCAAAAGGATCAAGACGGTAACTTAAATACTAGCAAAATCATTGCTGGTTGGGCACTACTTATCTTGGCCATTGTATTAGTTTTAGCGATTGTTATTCCTTTAACAATTGTCTTCGATCAACAAAGTAGCGGAGACGCAAACGAAATCAGGTTTATGTAATATGAGTGATAAATTATTTAAATGGATTTTATCCATCATCGCTATCGTTGGAGTGGTTAGTATTGTCACTCTTTTGATAGTCACTATTGTCCTTTATCGACAAACATCAATGATTACCTTCATTGAAAAGGAGCTTTGGTAATGGATAAGAAGAAATTAGTTAAACAAATATTAGCGATATTCGGTGTTGTCTCTTTTATGGTCATCACCAATGTCTTTATTTTCTCTGTATTCACTAATAGATGTATCAACAATACATCCTTACAAATGCAGGCTAAATCTGTGGAAGTAGATCAATATTTACCATTCGCTCAAGAAACTAAAATTGTTAAAAGAGAATATAGCGATAAATTAGAAGGTGACTTACCAGTCATCGATGGCGCTGCGGCATTAGTGCCTGTCTTTAATTCACTAGTGTATTCCATCTATCCTGAATCATCTGTTAAATATGAAAACGGTGATTTCACAAAGGATTCCGCTTTGCAATATCACAACACCCGTGGTGCGTTTAAAGGTATTGCGGACGGGGACTGTGATATCGCTTTCTGCGCTAAACCTAGTGATGAGCAAGTTAAATATGGTTTAGATAAAGGTGTGGAGTTAGAATTAACGCCTATTGGTAGAGAAGCATTCGTCTTTATCGTAAATAAAAATAATCCAGTAGATGGCTTAACCATGGAACAATTAAAACAAATCTATTCTGGTAAGGTTACTAACTGGAAAGATGTTGGAGGCGCTAACCGTCCTATCAATGTCGTACAAAGAAACCAAGGCAGTGGTTCCCAAACCACATTAGAAAAACTATTTGGTAAAGATATCAAACCTAACTTCTTTGGTCCTTTAGGAGCATCATTAGGTTTCTCCTTTAGATTCTATGTTGAAGAATTAACAAAACATGGGCATATTAAGATGCTTAAATTAAATGATGTTTATCCAAGTAGAGAAAACGTTCAAAACGAATCATACCCTATCGTTTCTAACTTCTATGCTGTTACAAGAAAAGGTGAAACAAATCCAAATGTCCAAAAGGTTTTAGACTTTGTTCTTTCCTCTCTTGGCCAAGAAATCATTAACGAAACAGGATATGTTTCCTTATAAAAGGAATTGATATGGGACTTATATTTTTCAATTTAATGATATTTACAGTCACTCTTACTGCGCTTCTTTTATTAGTGTTTGGTATTATCTTCGCTAAAAATAAAGATAAAAGTAACCCAAAAAGAAGTAATGGAGTATGGCTTATTGTACTAGGGGCGATATTACTACCATTCTTCCTTATATTAGATATTTATTTCCTTGTAAGAGAAGCGAGTGAAGGCGCTGATGTAATCGGTAATGGCACTTTGTTAATAGGCAGCTTCTTTATTTGGCCAATTGTATTAATCGTAGATGCTGGTGTTCTTACGTTCTATTTAGTCACAGGTATATCCTTCATGCGCTCAGGCAGAGATAAGAAGACAAAAGAAATAGTCGCTATTGATCATTATGTTTTTGGTCGTTTGCTCATTATATTTGGTATTGCATATATCGTTTGTGCGTTAGGCGCGACATTTATTCCGCCATCATTCTTGGGATAATTATTTAAGCAAAAGAAAAAGACGGACAAGCCGTGAAGCAAGTCCGTCTTTTTATATCAGTCAGTATTAGAACAGGCTTCTCCAATTATAGAAATGTGTTTCGCTAATTGGATAAATATGATACTCAGGATAAATTAAGTGTTGAATAGACATGCCTGATGCAGGGTTTGAACCACCATTGTAGCCATAACCAGCACAATAGAAAACGAGGTCTTCATAAGCATCTTCTACTTCATCAATTAAACTATCAAAAGCGCTGAAAACGTAATTATTTCTCAAGTTATTGAAGAAACGTCCAGCATCGAAATTTCCATAACCTTTACCGTGCCATGGTTGAGTTGCAGAAGCGTTTGTACCAAATTGATAAGTTGATTCGATAACGCTATAGAATTCTTCTCTGTTGGCATTAACTGCGGTGTACATAGCACCAGCTAGTTGTTCGAATTTATTTCTATATGTGTCCATCTTTCTAAGATCAAGGGCAGTGAGATTCAATCCCCAAGATGGGCAGCAATTGCATCCGGCTGCTGGCATTGTTTCGCAAATTTCAATAATTAAATCTTCAGTACTTGCGTGATTAAATAAATTATCAACCCATTCATTATAGGCCCAACCCATATCGGCCGATTCTTCTTCTTCTGAAGCAATTTGATAGTTGAAGTATGGTGAATTGTATTCCGCCACATCTTGAACTTGCATGACACATGCATCGTAACCGATGAATTCAAATTTATCGATGTTATTTGCGCTGAAAACATTTGCGCATGCCGCAGCTATTTCTGATGATCTTAAAGAGTCATCTTGTCCACTAGGCATTCCATAATCATCAAAGCATACACCCTTAATACCACCACCGTGGTTATAAAGGATTAAACCCATTTTGTCAGCAGCAAATTCTTCAACGCCCCAGGCTAAGAAATCTTGGAATGTGGATTGTAGACCCATGTTTGCCTTTGTGACTCTTCCTTCACCGCCACCATATGGTTGGAATGTTCCGTTTCTCAAAGAATAGCGATGGAGATAATTGTCTTCGCTACCAGTATTACGGTTGATATTTGTTTCGACAATAATATCCACATCGTTTGGTTGTTGAACAGAAACGCTTTCAATTTCATCCATTTGTGACATTGTGTTTAAGCCACACATATAAAGCATAATTGTCCAGCTAGGAACTGGAGGAATTTCTTCCTCAACACTGATTGTATAACTTGCATATTCCCAGTCACATTCTCTCACTCTTACGAAAGCTCTTTCGCCAGCCTCTAAATAACAAGAAAGTTTGAAATTATAGCCAATTCCGTCATCATCGTTGTAATCAGTTCTCGTGGCTGGGAAATTACCAACATATAAATCGCCATATGTATCATAATCACCAGTTGTTTGGAATGTATATGTTCCAGCAGATGGCGCTTCAAAGAAATACCATTTAGCGTCGCCAGCAGATACTGAGTGGGTATAAGTATTAGTATTTAAAGGATAACATTCAACGTTACTACCACATGTTGAACAATGAATCATATCATTATGACCATGGCCATATGGATAATAGGAATCAAAGGTATGCTCAGTTTCAAGTTGTCTTCCACACGCGCAAGCCATTGTATGGAATGCATCGTTATTTGAAACACGTGAGTTATATGCGTGTGCTTGTGTTATGTATGCACCACACGAACAAACTAATTTATGGTTTTGAGAATCTCCATAATTCACTACTTGGTTGTAAGCATGGGTGTGGGCTGGTGAAACGGAAAGTGTATAGTTTGTCGCAGACCAGTTGTTACCTCTCACTCTTATGAAAACCCATTGATTATCGCTTACAGTTCTAGTATGAGAAACTACACCGATGTTTTCTGTGGTGAAAGAAGTTGTCATACTTGTTGGATAATTACCAAGATAGAACTCCATATATGTGTATGAGGTACTACCTGTTAATCTAAAGGTGTAACTGCCGGTATTTTCAGCTTTGAAAACATGCCATTTGGCATCATTAGCCGCGATAGAGCCACTAGAAGAATTTTCTAGTGTTAAGACATCAGGTTCGATATAAGCGTCACATTTACTGCAGCGAATCATGCCGTTATGGCCGTGACCGATTTCAATATAATCGTTGAAGGTATGTTGTTGTAAGATAGAGTTACCACAACTACAAACAGCTCTGTGCATAGCATTGTTGTATGTTTCATATGAGCTTGTATATGAATGGACGTGTGGGCTATATACTTCAACCCAGGCATTACAGCCAGAGCAGTGCTTCACTTGATAATCACCAACGTTGTAAACAGCGTCAAATGTATGTGAAGTGGAATAGTTATAACCGCATTCACAAATGCGTCTGTGAGAATTTTGATCTCTGTATGAACACCATGAATATGAATGGGTGTGGCCACTTGGTGTCAAAGTAATCCATCTATCACAAATGGAGCAGTGAACCATATCTCTGCCGTGGCCAGATAATTCGTCATCAACATTTAAATCTACAAGGTGATTTTCCCCACAGCTACAAAATTCTCTGTGCTTTGTACTGCTATAATATGCAGTACGATTGTCGTACACATGGTTATGCGATGCAGCTATCGTGTATGAGCCCGCACGGTTGTAATAATCTCTTACACGAATATAACGTGTCTGACCACATGTCATATCAAGAGCAAATCTAAAGTTGCGGTCTGAACCTGATATGTCATCACGATTTCCATCATCAGGGCTAACTGTTCCATAGTTTGTCCCTAATCCCAAATAGATTTCGGCAATAGGGTCCATGTTTGTGGTAGATGATTGGAACCAGAATCTGCCATCAAATGGCGCAGTGAATGTGTACCAGTTGGCACCACCACTGTTTACCGAACCAGAGCGAGAACGAGTTATAAACAAATCAGGTCTCACTGTTGTGCTCGCAGCAACAGCTTGCTTAGGCTGCGGAGCTCTTAGAGCTTGGCTAGCAGGCTCAACGACATCACAAGCGTCTTTTTTGGCATTGGCTCCAACAGTGCTCACAACTACAGGAGCAAGGCTAACCGCCAATCCAAAAATAAGCGATGTGATAATTACTTTTGAATGCATCTTTAATACCTCCTTTACATCAAAAAGTAACTCGTATTTTTATATCAACCATTTGGTTTTAGAAGGCATAGCAAAAACATGTATACACCCTCTTTTTCCACTATTATGCGTGGCTACCAAACGGTTTTCATATTTTGGTAGTGATTTAGACGCAATAAAAATAGGCAGTATCTAACTTTTATTGTTCTCAAATCTACTTTCAATATAACTCTTTATATTTAATAGTCAATTATTAAATAAAAGTGACAATAGTAACAAAAAGTTACGACACCGTCTAAATTATTTGTTTAGCGTTTTTAAAAGGCGAAAAGCATAAAAAAGATGACAATTACCGAACTTTACAAGGTCCGATTTTTGTCATCATAATATCTGTTCTCAAATGAAAAGACGGACCGCGATGAAGCAAGTCCGTCTTTTTTTAATTATTGTAATTAGTTGTTAACTGGAGCACAGCTGACACGGTAATTATAACTATTTTGATAGCAATTGTTGTCAATTCTAATGAACATATACTCACCTCTAGTCATGCTTCTTGTGAAAGAAATGCCATTAGATGTTCCATTAACTGTTTGAAGTGGAGTAACGGTTTCATCATCTAAGATAATGCGATTATAAAGTTTAACCGCTTGACCGCTTGTCCATCTTCCATCGATTTGAACACGATATGTGCCGGTTGTAGTAATGTAGATAGAAACCCATCTATATCTTCTGCTTGTCATATCAATATTGGCAGCCCAGTGGCATAAGAGGTCATAAGCACCGCCTTTAGTAACTTCAATTTTGCTACTATTTCCGAAAATCACGTTGTCACCAGAATATGCTCTAGCGTAGACGTTTGTTTTACAGCCCTCTAACGCTAAAACATTAATGATTTGTTCACGAGTTAATGTGTAGGATGTTGTAGTAATTGGGATGTTTTGGATAACATATGTTTCTTCTGTTCTTTCAGATTGGAACACTAAATCATAGCGATAAGCTCCACAGAACATGAGGGCACTGTCTGGATTGAGGGTGAATGTCCAAGAAGAATCGACGGCAGCGTTTGTGCTGACTCTAGCTGGGCCAGTGAATGTAATATCATATAGTTCCTCTTTTAACAAACTGTCTAATTGATAGTTTCTAACATAGTCTGGAAGATTGTTATCGTGTTTAAGACCGAAAATGAAATCATCAAGATCATCATAAAAATGGAAATGATTCCACATTTCTTCGTGTCCTAAAGAAATGATGTCGTAGCCTCTGGATTTATTATCCATGATTTTTAATAAAATACTTGTAACGGTATCTTCGTAACCTGCGTGGGCAAGATCGCCGTTATGTTGATCGGCAGATGAAGCGTTGTAATTAACAAACACATTATTTGCCTGGTCTTCATAATAGTAATCGCCAACACCTTCAATATCTTCAATACCAGCATATAATTGTGAAGCGATTGCAAAGTATGTTGCTAAACCTTCATAATACGCTAATTTCTTGCCTGTCCAGGCACCGTATGTGCTAATAAGGTTTTCCTTCATACCATGGTAACGATAATTGGTACCGCACCAATCATAATAACGGGAGAGATTTAGCTTATCAGTAAGATAGTGTCCATATTCATGATTTAACACATCCCAGTTTGTACCGTGTTCCTGCCTAACATCAATTCTAGAGCCAGGATTGTATCTAGTCACATCAGCAGGATAATTGATTGCAACTCTTGGCAAATTGTTGCCAAAATCTTTTGCGTAAGTGTATGGGACTAATTGAGCTTCTGCAATGCTGAATGCATTCGCTCTATCTGATTCACCAACATTGAAATATACCTCGAAGTTAATTTCATCATAGGCCTTAACGTAATTTGTAGCTTCGCTCATGTATACGTGTGTATAAGCCAAGCCGTTGCCATCTAAGACCGCAGTTGCTGGATTCATTGCTTTAACTTCAATAGCAAGATCTTTCAAACGTCTATTCTTTGTTTTTGAATATGGGAGATAGATGCTCTTTGTGCCCTCAGCATAAGTTCCAGGCACGATTTGTGAAACTGTTTGTTGAACAATTTTTTCACCAAAAAGATAGACATTAAAGCCATAATCTTTAATCACATGTGAATTGCCGTTGGCATCAACCCAATAAGCATTGACTTTGACTTGGGTTCCACCATTGTAGTAAGGGGAAGTATGTTTGGTCATAGTTGTGGTAACATCGTCTAAATCACCATAGACAAAAGCGTTATATTTCTTCTCGATATCTGCTTTGCACATTCTTCTAGCGATTTCTGGGTGTTCAATTACTATTCCGCCACCAATATGATCACCAATGTGTTCACCAAGATTTGAGGAACCACCGAAATCAAAAAGAGTGTCATCAAGTTTAGAAGAAGCGTTTCCTTTTCCACCATTTTCAAACGCTACTCTATTTCTGTTTGCTTGAACAAGAGGGAAATGTGGATCAAGAGGGAAATCAGGAACATCGATAAGATCGCTAATTTCAAGAAGCATCATTTTCTCATTGTCTGAAGCAATGTAATCTACGAAGTGCACTGCTCTTGCGGTATATTTTGAACCGAAAGAGATTGTTGCATTTCCGTCTTTGACGAAAATGTAAACCATCGCTACTTCTTTTCCATCTTTATTGAAACCGATGTAATAATCACCATTTCCATACGGGATGTTAATTGTGGCCCCAAGTTTACCGTTGTTTGAGAAGTATCCTTCAATCAAATCGTATGGGTCGTTTCTAGTAACGGTATCCCAGACCGGACTGGCAATTGGAACATCGATATAAACTTCGAACCAACCTCCAGCATTAATTTCGCCTCTATCCTCACGAAGAGTAACTTTGGCATGTTTGTCGTTTGGTGCATTGTAGCCAGCTTCTTCTGCTTTTGGTTGATTGTTTTTAAAAACATCCGCAACCTTGAAGCTTCCAAAATTAGCAGCAAGCATACAAACAAGAGATGCAATAATAACTTTTGAATGCATGTTTAATACCTCCTTTACATTAAAAGTTAGTTGTCTGATATAGATAGACCACCTAGTAAAGAAGGTATAACTAAAATAAGTAGCTCAATATTCTAATCTACTCGAATTTTTATATCGCTTCTTTTGTCCAAAAACAGGGCACTAAGCAGCCTTGTTATTCAGCTCAGTGATTTTAGAGTTAATTTTTAATCTTAAAATCTACATAAAGTCTAACTATTTTGTAAAAATATTCAATTATAAATGACAAAGGCACAAAACCACTAAAAAAGTTTGGCAGAATCGAAGATTTTGTCTTTAATATATTAAAATATTCAAAAAAGCAAACAAAATGGTCGTTTTGAGTCTTAAAAAGCAAAAAAGATGACAATTACTGAACTTTACAAGGTTCAATTTTTGTCATCATTCTTTTGTTTAGTTTGTTATGAATTAATCTAACTATTTACCAGCGAAGAGATCCGCTAATTCTTTGTTATTGTAGTTAGCAGCGCCATAAGTTTCTTTAGCGTACTTTAAGCCATATTCATAGTCTTCTTTTGTGAAGGCGTTTGTGGCTTCGTTAGCAAAGATAACTTCGTAGTTATTTTGGAAGGCATCCGCAGCGGTATGTCTGCAGCACATATGGGTGTGTAAGCCTGTAATAACAACTGTAGTAACACCTAATTCTTTGAGTAATAAGTCTAAGTCTGTTTGGAAGAAAGCGGAGTATCTTCTCTTTAAGATGACATAGTCTTTTTCGCTGATTGGTAATTCAGGAATGACATCAGCACCCTTTGTACCTCTAATAGCGTGATCACCCCAGAAGTCTAATTCTTTATCGATACCCTTTAAGTGGGAATCGTTACAGAAGATAACTGGAACGTTGTTCTTTCTTGCTTCTTCTAATAATTCTTGAGTTGGTTTAACGATTGCTCTAGCGTTGTCACAGCCTAAGGCACCAGTGACGAAGTCATTGAGCATATCAACTACTAAGATTGCGTATTTCTTGTTCATTTTTCTAAAAACCCTTCTTTAAACACATTGGCTATATTTTATATATAAATAAGGAAAAGTAAAATGTTTTTTAATAATTAAAAAGGTCACACTTTCGTATGACCTATTAAAGTTGAATATTACAAACTATTTTGCTTTGCCTTGGTTGGCGACGGCTTCCATTTGCTTTCTTAATTCTTCTTCGTCCATTAAGTAGTAGTGATTGATGGCTTTCATGTTGTCATCAAATTCATACACTAGTGGGACACCGGTTGGGATGTTAACACCAACGATTTCGCTATCTGGCATATTGTCGAAGTATTTAACTAAAGCTCTTAAGGAGTTACCATGAGCAACGATAAGGACTCTCTTACCAGCTTCCATTTCTGGTTTAATTACTTCTTCGAAATATGGAACCGCTCTTTTAACTGTTAATTCTAAGGATTCATTTAATGGTAAATCTTTTGGATCAACATCTCTAAATTGAGCTTGTAAAGCTGGGTTACGTGGATCATCTTTTTCTAAGGCTGGAGGTGGGCAATCATAGGAACGTCTCCAGATTTTAACTTGGTCTTCACCGTATTTAGCAGCGGTTTCGGCTTTGTTTAAACCTTGAAGAGCACCATAGTGACGTTCATTTAATCTCCAGGATTTGTAAACTGGTAACCATTCTCTGTCTAATTCGAATAAGACGTTGTTCATTGTGTGAATGGCTCTCTTTAAGAGTGAGGTATGAACGACATCGAAGTCATAACCCTTTTCTTTTAAAGTTCTACCAGCACGGTGAGCTTCTTCAACACCTTTTTCACTTAATTCGACATCGGTCCAACCTGTGAAGAGGTTGAGTTTATTCCATTCGGATTCACCATGTCTGATTAATACTAATTTATGCATGTGAGTTTTCTCCTTTTTTAATTCCGTAGTAATTATACTTACATTCTTTGTTGAAACAAAGAGAAAAGAGAAACTATCTTCACAAATGAAAATCGCCTTATTGATAATAGTCAATAAATGTTCTTTAATAATAAGGTATGAATGATTTAGCACTTAGTATTATTACTTTATTCGTAGGTGCCGCGGTATTTATCGTTGGCATGAACATGATGTCCTCTGGTTTAAAGAAATCAACAGGACCAAGTTTAAAAAAATTATTAAAGAGAATTAGAAACAATAGATTTGCTTGTTTTGGCATTGGTACTACCGTTACCACTTTAGTCCAAAGCAGTGCGGCCACTGGCGTCATGGTTATCGGTTTTATCGGTGCCGGCGCAATGACAGTGTTCCAAGGTGTTAATACAATCTTAGGTGCCTATGTTGGTACCACTATTACTGGTTTACTTGCCGCTTTATCTACAGTAAAGATTTCTAAATACCTTATTGTTATCGCTGTCATCGGCGTTATCTTAATGTTCTTTAAAAAAGAACCAATTAGAAACGTCGGTGAAATCCTAACTGGTTTAGGTATCTTATTCTTTGGTTTAAACACTATGAGTGGTGTTTTAGATACAGAAACAGGTAATGCTCAATTAGTTAAACTAGTTAGTGATTTCTTTAGTGCGGTTAACTTCCCACTATTGCTCTTATTAATTGGTGCGGTTGTTACTGCCTTAATGCAATCTAGTTCTGCTTCCACCAGTATCATCGTTGCTATCACCGGTTCTGGTGTCTTACAGTTTGAACAAGCTATGTACTTGATTTTAGGTGCCACAATCGGTACCGTCATCACTCTTTTGATTCAAACAATCGGTGGTAACGTTAATGTTAAACGTACTGGTTTGATTGTATTGATTATACGTATATTAGCCGCTTTAATTGCGTTAGCTATTTGCTGGCCATTAACAAATCAAATCGCTTCTGGCTTCTATGCCGCATTTGATTTCACAAAGAAAGAAGGCCGTGCTTTAGCAATGGCGTTGTTCCATATCGCCTATAACGTGATTTTTATGCTCGCGGCTTTACCATTAGTCAAGCCATTAGAGAAGTTATCAATTAAATTGATTAAAGACAAAGAACAAGAAAAGATGAAAGAATCTCTCAAGTATATTGATAACCACTTATTAGATACACCAACTGTCGCTATGATGCAGGTCAAAAGAGAAATCATCAATATGATGCATCTTTCTTATGACAACTTAAAACTTGGTTATAACCGCATCGTCAGTCAAGATGGTTCTCAAGATAAAGAACTTATCGAAACCGAAGATAAGATTGACTACATCAACAACGCCATTACACAATTCTTAATCAACTTAACACATAATGTTTCATTGAAAGATGAAAAGACATTAGGTAGCTATTTCCATGTTGTTAACGATATTGAACGTATTGGTGACCATGCTTATAACTTCTATGAATCTTCTTTGAAGATGGTCAGTAATGACTTAAAGTTCTCAGACATCGCTAAGAAAGAATTCGATAGCATGTTCGATGTTATTTGTCAGATGTTTGAATTAACATTCATCATCTTCCATGATAAGAGCAGCGATAGCTTAAAGAAGTTACATGATTTAGAAGATCAAACAGATAATTTAAAGAATGCCTTAAGTACCGCTCACTACGAACGTATCCAAAAGAAGACATGCCATGTGGAAAATTCCCCATTCTACACAACTTTAGTTAGTGAATTAGAAAGAGTCGCTGACCACTTAGTTAATATTGGTTATTCTATCGTTAACCCAACTGGTGACGATCCAACTGAAAAATTAGCGGAGCAATTATGAACAAGTACTCCAAATACCTTATAACCATAGCGTTAGTCGCGCTAGCGGTTACAACTTTTATCTTGTTTGAAATCCAAGGCAAGATTCTCACCCCTGACCAAATTGTTAACGGCATGCTTGGTGAAACCATTTATCAAGTATCAATTGGTGCTCTTTTCATTTGGTTAATCTATATCATGGGTGATAGGGGCTATTTATTCTTAAATAAGACCACTAAAAAGAAATTATTATGGGCTTTACCATGTTTAATGGTTTGCCTTGTTAACTTCCCGTGGGCGGGTTTATTCACTGGTAACGTGTATGTTACTGGAGCCCGTTATATTCCTTTATACATTCTCTATGTTGTTTCTATAGCCCTCGTAGAGGAACTCGTCTTTAGAGGGGTTTTGTTAAATATTGTTTTCCGTTATACAAGAAGAAGTAAATTACCTTATGTTTTCGCTGTTTTAATCTCATCAGCGATATTCGCGGCCTTCCATCTTTTCAACTTATTCGTGGTTTTTGATCCTATCGGTGTCACACTCCAAGTTGGATATACATTCTTAATTGGCTGTATGTTTGCAGTCATTCAAATTAAGATGGGCAGTGTTTGGTATTGTGTATTATTCCACGCTTTATTTAATTTCGGTGGCATGTTTACCTTCTTTGGTTTTGCCGAAGGTTATCAATGGGATACCGTCTTCTGGATTTTAACAATTATTTCTGGTCTCTTGTGTGCGGGTCATATTATTGTTACCTTAATAAATATGGAGAAACACAAGTATGATGCCTGATCCTCTATTTAATATATTCGGCATTGAAATCGATATGTATGCGATATGTTTTCTCGTAGGCTTAATTGCTTGCTTTGTTTTTACATATATCGCTATGAGAAAAAGTGGGTATTCCACTACCGCGAGAGACACAATATTGATTATTGGTCTATTTGCTATTGCTATAGGTCTAATGGTAGCGGTCTTTACTCAATCCATTTATGATTTCATCGCTAATCCAAGTGATGGATTTAAGATTACTGGTAAGATGACTTTCTTAGGGGGCCTATTAGGGGGAGTTATTTCCTATTTAGGCATCTATTTCTTATATGTCTATGTGATTAATCCAAGATTAAGTGATAAGAACATTTTTAAGTCTGATATGAATAAAGGTGTTTGGGAATTATTAAGATTTGCCCCTATCTCTATTACCTTAGCCCATGCCTTTGGTAGATTAGGCTGCTTCTGCGCTGGCTGTTGTGGCGGTATACAAACCGATTTATGGTTTGGAGTACAATTCCCTGGGGAACATGTTAAACACATCCCTACACAGCTATTTGAGGCCATATTCTTATTCTTAATAAGCATTGTAATGATTGTCTTATACTTTAAATTTAAATTTAAATACAATATGACCGTTTATTTAATCGGATATGGCATCTGGAGATTCTTAATTGAATTTGTGAGAAACGATGATAGAGGGCAGTTTATTCCTGGTCTTACTCCTTCACAGTTCTGGTCGATTTTAATGGTGATAGGTGGCATAGTATTCTTCTTCTTATATCGACATTTCGATAAAAAGTTCACCACGAAGAATTACGTAATTGAATAGTTAAATAAAAGGCAAGTTTGAATGACTTGCCTTGTTTTTTATTAATAATCTGAATTATTTCGCTTTCGCTTTTTCAGCGTTGAGCTTTCTTAATTCATCGACCCAGTTGGTATCCTTGACTTCTTTTTGAGCAAGACCATCTTTTTCACAGGCCGCTTTGATGAGTTCTTTGCATCTTCTAACAGATAATTTAGATCTGACTTTGAAGAGTAATGGCATACCAGCGTAATTTGGTCTATGACCGACATCTTCAATTGGGTAGGTAGAATCTTTATAATCTTCTGGGCTTAAAGCGAAGTAGACTTTTAATGTTTTACCAACAAGATAGATTTTAGCGTATTCTTTACCACCCAAACGGAATGTATCGCCACCACGGGATAAACGAGATTTAACACCATATGAGAGTAATTCATTCTTAATCTCATTGTAGTTAGCTTTAGTGTCTAGATCCGCGGTAATAATACGGACCAAGAATGGTTGACGTTTATTTCTATTCCAGCCTTCTTCTTCCTCGTTAGCAGGTTCTACAACTTTTTCTTCTTTTGGAAGAGGCTTTGGATTATCAAGTTGTGGCCAGACTTCTCTAGCGACATCCCAGAACTTAACAGTAGGAACAAGGATTGGTTTTGGTTGTTCTTTAACCACTTCTTTAATATGTTCTGGTTTAACTTCTTCTTTAATAGGTTCTTCGACCACAACTGGTTGTTCCACTACTGGTTCTGGCTCTTCAACCACTTCTTCTTGTGGTTTTTCATTACCGACGATAACAACCTTAAATGGTTGGTTCTTGATTAGTTCATCTCTAACGATATCTCTAATACGACTATCATCATATGCATATTCTTCTTCGAATAATTCTTTTCTAGCACCTTTACCTGGTTTTAAGAAAGAATCAACGATAGACCAGAAATACGCTAAGACTGCTAGTAAGAAGAATAATGCACCAAATAATAGCATCACTAAGGTGACCGCTAATAAAGCGCTATTGCCTTTAAATGAATCCACACCATTAATGATGTGCCAATATTTTGAACCGCCAATAGCAAATAACGCATAAATGCCTAAATTAATGAATGTTAGAACAATGCCCCACCAAATGACTTTGCGTTCTTTTCTATCCATGACAATGATGCCAGCGATAAGGAAGATAATCCAGCAAAGCACTAAAGCATAGAAGAAGATAGATAAGGCAAAATGCACTATTACGTTACTGCCTTCTGGGCATCTAAAGATAATTAAATCTAACATGCCATGTAAGTAGTACATAATAATGGCTTTAAAGCCACCTAATTCACTATCTCCTGATGTTCTCGCTAATACAGCGAATAACGCAAGGAAGACAAGATAGAGAACTGCCACAATAGCTGTGACAACAAGAAGTACTTTAAGACCTCTACTCATAAGTTTTTTCTTTTCCATAATCATTAATCCTTTCTAATTATGCTTGTGGAGCAAGTGTTCCATCATATTTTTGTAGATACGCAATTCCATCGCTGAAGACAATTGTGGCGCCTTTGAAATAATTCTTATCAAAGCCTTGTAAATTGTCATAGAACTTGCTTGTCCATTCAGATGCATTGGCACTGGCTGAACTATAGTAAATCTTATTTATTGAATGACAATTTTCGAAAACATTTTGTCCAAACGTTATTGACGCTGTTGATTTAATATTTAATGTTTTTAGATTAACACAATTTGAGAATGCTTCATTTTTGATATTATTGACGCCAGCGCCGATTTCAACATAGCTTAGAGATGTGCAATAAGCAAACGCCTCTTCGCCAATGGAAGTAATATTGGCGGAATTGTTCATATAAACATATTGTAAAGAAGTGCAATCACTGAAGGCATTATCAGAGATATCGCAGTCTAGATTTCTTAAATCAATATATGGAAGTGATCTACACCCCGCAAACGCGTTGGCCCCTAATGATTTAATAGTTATTAAGGCAACATGGATAAACAGATCATCTAGTGAGTAGCATCCTTCGAAGGCATGCTCACCAATAGAGAGATTAATACTAGAACTTGCATTAATAAGTACTTTCTTTAAAGTGGTGCACTCATTAAAGGCCCAATCACCGATATTTGTAGTGCCTATTAGCGCCATTTCTTCCATTTTTACGCAATAAGCGAAAGCGCCTTCTTCAACCACATTGACATCTAGCAAATACAAGCTTGTGATACTGGTATTAAAGAAAGCCCATTTTCCAATTGTTACGCCAGTTAATTCAAGATCAATCTCAAGAGCAAAGCATTCTTCAAATGCAGAGTCGCCAATAGAATTGAGGGAAGTTGGCATATTGATGTTTTTAAGGTTTTCACAACCTGCAAAAGCACCGTTGCCAATAGTTTCAACCGAATCAGGAAGAATGACTTCTTTAATATATTCGCAGTTAGCGAATGTTCCTTCTTTGATTTCAGTAATATTTCCAATAATTTCTACTGTTTCAAAGCTTTCTGGAATGCCAACCAGATTGGTAAATGCTGAGAACCAGTAACCAAATCTTGTGAATTGATCTAAGAGGTTACTTTCAAGTTCCCAAACACCAGCGTTTTTACGATAGAAATCACCAGTAGCAATATTAATGTATTGATCACCATCATCGCCGTTAGCATTGTCAGGGGCAACATCACCGGTTGTGACATTGCCGAAGGCATTTTCAACATGCCATGCGTCATTATATTTTCTATAGAGGATATTCTCATCAGTGCGATAGTAAAGATCGCCATTATTACCATATGTATGGGAGGTAATTCCATAGAAATCACCAGTATCCATATCGACGTAAGGTGTTTGATACCAAGGACTACTATCGATGTACATGCCGTATGTAACGGGATCGCCATTACCATATGAAACACTATTGTAACTTGATCCAACTGCAAAGCCTGTATTTGTGGTACCAACATACCAATAGCCATTTTCTTGATGTGGAATAACATAACCAGTATCTCCGGTATATTCTTCCCAAGTATATACCCAGCATCCCCATTCACTACGGTAGTCTTGTACTTCTGTACATATGGAGGCCTCACCATAATATGGATCGATGTAAATATCACCCACTGAATATTCAGGTGTTGAATCATAAGATTCAGAATTAACATAGCCAAATTTAGCGGTTGTACTTGGGTTAGTCTTGATATTGGCGAGTGGTGTTAAGTCCCATTCATAAATAAGGCCTAATTCTTCTGTGCCACCAGAAATGCCATTAACAGCGCCACCACCAATATATGGAACAATAACTTTCTTTAATGAAGTACATCCAGAGAAGATGTTCGAAGCCATAGAAACAGGATTACCAGTAAATCTAATGGTTTCAATATTGTTACAGTTTGCAAACGCCATATAGCCAACAGCACCATCACCAGTTACAACAACTGTTTTTAACGATGCTGGAACGCAAGGATTACTCGCTTCTTCACTAGGTTCATCGGAACCGAACAAGCTACCAAAATAGTAATTTGGATAATTAGTGTCTAGATCGAAGCCAATTGTAGGAATAGTCACCGATTCTAATTCGTTGCAGCCATAGAACACGCTCTCTGAAATAGCGGCGGAGCTAGGTAAGACGATTGCTTTAATTGAACAATTTGCAAAGGCATAATTACCAATGGATTTGATGCCTTCTTGTAGATAGACATACTTAAGTCTTGAGCAATCAGCAAAAGCGCCTCGACCAATTTCTAAATTGTCATTTGCTTTAAGAGTAAGTGATGTAAAAGCTGTATTTTGGAAAGCGTATTGACCAATATGATGCAACTTATTCCAAGAGCCATTAAATGGGAAAGAACTTAAATTAATACAATTTGCAAAGGCATAATCACCTATGGATTCAAGATTATCGCCATACATTCTGAATTCGGTTAATGATGTACAGCCATAGAATGCATAATCACCAAATGATTTCATGTGATGATCCATATATACATCTGTTAATGAAACGCATCCATAGAAACAATAATCAGGAACATATTCCCAGCCATCAGAGCTGGAATGTGAAACATAGAAGTAAGTCAAATTTGCACATCCGCTACATAGGTATCTTCCATAATAAGCACATCTAGGTAAATTAACACTCCTTAATTTAGGACAAGATCTAAAAGCTTCATCGCCAATACTAGTACAGTTATTACCCCTGACTGAAACAATTTCTAATGATTTCAAGCCATTGAAAGCACCATTTCTAACTGTGTGGACATCTTCCAATGAAATATTTCTTACATTGTTTGCTGCGTCATTACCCAATAACTCAGAAAGGTAGTAAGGATTGTCATCCACTGTTTCTCCAAGATATGGCAAGACAAGAGATTCAATACTAGTGCAACCATCAAAGGCATATCTACCGAGCTTTGCAAGTCTATTGGAACGATTTCCAAGATCAATTGCTTTAAGTGAAACGCAACCACGGAAGGCACTTTGTTCAATTGAACGAACGGTACTATTTCCAAAGTTGAAATATACATAAGATAGCGATTTACAACCTTCGAAGGCATTTTGATCGATAAGGGTGAAACTATTAAAGTTAAGTGATGTAAGCCCTCTACAGTTATAGAACGAATAACGGCCAAATGTTTGAACGCTACTGACGTCAATTGTTGCTAGTGCATAACAGTTGGAGAAAGCGTATTGACCAATATTCTTAATGCCATAAGAAAGTTTGACATTAGATAAGAAACTGCAATCCCAAAACATATAATCACCTAAAGTGGTTAACGAACTGCAATTCCCGAGATCAACATACAATAATGCACTACAACGATAGAAAGCGTATTCACCAACTGTTGTTAACGTACTTGGCAAGGTAATTGCCTGCAAGGCACTGCAATTATAGAAAGCGTATCTGCCAATGTTCAAAAGGCCATTTTCAAAATTGATTGAGGTTAAGCTATTACAGCTATCGAAAGCGTATTCTCCAATCGAAGTAATATTGCTGGTAATAGTAACGTTATTAAGTTTGTAACAGCTCCTGAAGGCATAGTTACTAATAACAGTAAGATTTTCACTTAATTTGACGTATGTAAGATTCGAGCAATAATTGAAAGCATAGGTACCCAATGTGGTAACACTGTTAGGTATAACAAATGTTTCTAACGAAGTATTGCTTTGGAAGGCGCTATTACCAATGGTTGTAATATTTTCAGGAAGAACATAATTCTTCACGCCTGAAATTCCTGAGAAAGCGTAATCAGGAATCACATCACGGTTCGTGCCATTAGCACCCGTAAGGATAATTGTTTCAATCGTGCTTGATACATTACCGTTAAAAATAGATTGCAAACGACCATAACTGCCTGTATCATCGGCGCTTCTTCCAATAAATGGAAGTTTGATGGTCTTTAAAGCATAAGTGTAAGCGAACGCTCTATTACCGATTTGTGAAGGATTACCAGAAATGAGAATTGTTTCAATGTTTTGACAGTTATTGAAAGCATATTCTCCAAGATCAGTATCACCAGTCACTTCCACTGTTTTTAGTGATGCTGGAGTATATGTATTATTTCCTGAATAATTAGTAGCCCCAAAGATATGGCCTAAATATGCATATGCGTTTGAAGTAGCATTGCTACCAACAAATGGCACTGTAATGGATTTAAGACTTGAGCAGCTTTGGAAACAACCGATTTGTAATTCAGTCACTGAGCTTGGAATAATAATTGATTCTAAGCTTGTACAGTTAGCGAACGCTTGTTTATAGATTGTTTCAACATGTGAATTATCTTGGAAGATAACATACTTCAAAGCAGTACAATCCATGAAGGCGTTATCAAAGATATAGACAACACCATCAGGAATAACGATTGATGTTAAGCTTGAGCAGCCTTTGAAAGAGTCTATACCAAAGCTTTCTAGGATAGCGTTATTTTCAAATGTGACTGTCTTTAAAGATGTACAACCTTTGAAGGCATTGTCATCAATTGTGTAGACATCTTTTGGAAGGCTGATGTATTCAATATCAGCGCAGCCCATAAATGAGTCTTCTTGAATGAAATAGCGGTCATATGTTTGATTATATGAACCTTTAGTAATCACCACTGTTTTGAGATTACTTAAAGTATCGTTATTGAATGTATCGAAAGTCGCGTTGCCGTTTGGACTGACAAAGATATAGGCGAATTTCGCAAATAAGATATCAAGATTGCCAATCTTATGCCAAACGTTTGGATCGGTGTTATCAATTTCATAGAAATCGTAGTTATCGACATCAACATAGAAACTATTACCTGATGCAGGTGTTGGAGCACCATGACCATAAGTAATATCTCCTGGTGTAGATTCACCAATGTGGACAAATTGTAATTGACTGTACCACTTACCGTCTATTTTTCTAAAAATCTTATCGTTTGTGGTGTCCACGAGAAGGTCATTATCATTACCAACACTATTATCTGGTTTACCACCGATTTCAATATTATCGTCAGTTAAGACATCGCCCATCCATGAATAGGAAGCACCAGCGAATGGAAGAGAGATAGATTCTAATGATGTACAACCATGGAAGACACCTCTACCTAAATCTTTGATGCTGTTTGGAAGAGCAACAGAAGTTAATGATGTACAGTCTTGGAAAGCATATTCATGAATGACTTTAATGCCTTCGTTGAAGAATGCGTATTTCAATGATGTACAACCATTAAAGGCATTAAGATCAATTCTTTGAATATTACCAGGAATCACAATGGATTCTAATGATGTGCACTTATAGAACATTTGTTGACTAATAGTGTCCATATTACTTGAGAATCTCACTGAGGTAAGCGCACTACATTCTTGGAATACACAAATACCAACAGAAGTGACTGAATCTGGAAGATAGACACTCTTAAGAGATATATCATTAAAGAAGCATTCCTTACCAATTGTGGTTAAACCTTCTGGTAAATAAACTGTTTCTAATGATTGGCAGTTTGACACTGCAGAATCACCAAGAGTATTAACGCTATTTGGCAACACTAAATTCACTAAAGAAGAGCAGAGTGAAAAAGCGCTCATATTAATCGTGCTTACAGTGGAAGGTAATGAAATATTCTTTAAGGAACGACATTCATTAAAAGCCTTTAAGCCCACAGAAGAAGCTGTACCATTAATCACAATAGTTTCAATGTTAAAGCATTTATAGAAAGCATTTGAAACAATGTTACTAGCGTTATTAATAATTACAGTTTTTAAGGAATATGGTACATAAGTATGGTTTTCAATATAAGTAGTTGTACCAAAGATATAGCCAATATTGTTATAGGAATTATTGCTACCATTATCTTTACCGATGAATGGGAGTGAAATGCTTTCTAATTTGCTATTAGAGTTAATAAGCATTTCGCCAGTATTGGTATTGATAAACACAACATTTAAACTAGTGGAGTTAGCAGAAGCTGCGACTGGGTTAGTTGTACCACTAGCGAAACTATAATGGATGGTATCTTTTAATACCCAATCATTACCTGTACCGTTACGCACATAGATATGACCAAAGTGATCAACATCAGTACAAACAAAGATATCACCGTCAGTACCCGTTGTTGTTCTATTAGTAAATACATCAATAACAATAGAGGTAGCGTTTGGAGAATATGAACTCTTCAAATTGTCATATTTGGTCCATGCTTTGCTTACTTCAAATGCGCCTTTACCAATGGTGGTCACACTATTTGGAACACTGATAGCTTTTAAGTTTGAACAATACGCAAAGGCTTTATTACCAATTGTTTGTAATTTTTCATTGAAATAAACATAGGCTAAATTAGAGCAGCCTTCGAACGCATTAGCATCAATATTAGTTAATTCGCTTGGTAATGTAATAGCGGTTAAACTAGAGCAACCTTTAAATGTCTTCTCACTAATATTGGTAATTGTATTTGGAAGAATGACGGTCTTCAAATGTGTGAAGCCTTCAAAGACACCGGTGATTTCACCACTAGCGTTATTCTTGAATTCATAGAAAGGTGTCAATCCGGCATCCGCTTCATCAGATGGGGCTAATAAATCTCTACCTAAATCAACGTATTCTAAGTTATTACAATCAAAGAATGGATTCCAGTATGATAAGAGCCATTCTCCACCAGCGTAGCCAAATGAAGAAATCGCACATTCAAATTTGACGTATTTTAAGTTTTGGCATGTTCTAAATGCCCCGCTTTCCACAATCTTATCAGCGCCATCTAAAACTAAGACACTCGTTAAGTTATTGCAGTATGAGAATGAGTCCGCACCAATTCTTGTGACAGAAGAAGGAATAACGATATTCTTTAAGCCACTATGAGTGAATGCATACCAACCAATAGTTCTTAAACCTTCTGGGAGAACGATATATTCTAAGGAAGAGCAGCTATCAAAAGCAAAGCTTTCTAATGTAGTTAATGTAGATGGTAATCCAACATAGCTAAGGTTTGTACAAGAGCCAAAGGCATATTGGCCGATATAAGTAACACCATATGGGATAACAATTGATGTTAATGATTCACAGTTTCTAAAGGCATTATCTTCAATGCGAACAATATTATTTGGAAGATTAATTGATGTTAAGGCTTTACATCCTTCAAAAGCACTATATGAAATGATGTTTCCATCAACACCGTTACCACCAGTAAGGTTAATTGTTTCAATAAATTTATGATAACTGCCAAAGAGGGCGCCTAAATTTTGTTGTCCTTGAGTTCTACCCATACCCACAAAAGGAATAGTTAATTCTCTAATTCTCGCGTGGTAGAACGCATTCTCAAAGATACTTGTCACACTATCAGGTACGACAAATGAATCCATTTCAACCGCTGCGAAAGCATATTGTTTAATCTGTTTAATATTGTTAGGAAGAACGATTGTTTCAACGCTTGTTAGACCACCAAAGGCATAAGCACTAATTTCATCACCATTTTCACCATTAGCGCCAGTTAAGACGATGGTTTTAAGGCTTGTTGGAACATAGCTTGCTTGGCTATTGTAATCAGAAGCACCGAAGACATAACCAATAAATGCAGTATTAGTGCCAGTTGGTGAATCTAATAATGACCATTGATCAAGTTCTGTGATTTTCACTTGAACAGACCATGATGAACCATCATAGCCATACATATCCCCTGTCAAATAGTCGATATACATATCATCATTGTCGCTTGGCACGAATGTTGGTGCACCAGCATCAACATAAACGCTATTGCTTGTGATGCTAGCCCAATTAATCTTTTCAACCCATGTACCGTTGATGCACTGCCAGACATTCGTGGAATCAATATCTAAATAGACATTAGAAGCATTATAGTCTGCAGCAGGTTCACCATGACCATATGAATAAGTTAATGCTGTATTTGGATCATAAGCAAAACCACCGATATATGGTAATGTGATTGATTTAAGTGAAGTACATCCTTGGAAGGCACCAGCGCCAATAGAGGCTGGTTTACCTGAAACCACGATATTTTCAATATGTGAACAACCATTTAACGCATTTTCTGGAATAGCATTATTACCGTTTAAAACGATTGTGGTTAATGAAGCAGGAATAGCGTCATTATCAACACCGAATAATGCACCAATTGAATGATGTGTTGATGGAAGGGAGGCGAATATATCAGAGATACCAATTGGTTGGTAAGTCATAAAATTGAAATACAAGGCATATGAACTTCCAGTCCATGCATACACGTCACCATTTAATCTATTGATATAGCCATCTTCATCAACGTGATCATCGTTATTTGGAACACCATCGGAAATGGTAAATTTAACATTACTTGGAGACCACATATTAAAGGCAACATACCAAGGATCACTTGGATTGGTACGAACCCAGACTTTATATGTATCTTCATCTAAGTAGACAGTGGAACCATTATAGCTATCATCTGGTTCACCATGACCAGTGGACCATGTCGCAGTAATAGAAGTACCTGTATCATTTGGAATATATGGAAGCGCTAATGATTCAAGAGCGATACAGCCTTCGAATGCGTTATCGCCAATAGAAGTCACGCTATTTGGAATAACAAGGGCTTTCAAACTTGTACAGCCAGCGAAAGCGCCATCACCAATGGATTCAAGACCACCAGTGGATCTTGTGGTTGGTGTTCTTAATGCTGAGACACTAGTGCTATTGACTGATTCAAAATAGATATATGCCATATTGGAACAACCCTTAAAAGCGTCGTTACCAATAGTTTTCACATTGTGAGGAATAATTATTGAGGTCAGACCAGTACAGCCCTCAAACGCGCTATTTCCGACGGAAGTAACGGTATATGGAATAGTAACTGATGTAATACCAGTATTATCTTTAAAGACATTATCACCAATCGCGGTAATTAATTGACCATCAAAGAATTCTGGAATAACTACATCGCCTGTCGCGGTGCATTCAGTTAAGACACCGTTTTCAATTTTAAATTTTGCCCAACGAGCATATAAGACAGTATCACCTGTGATAACATCTTTTCCGAAATCCCATTTTGTTCCAGAAGCGGTATACCAACCTTGGAAAATCCAACCATCTCTAGTAGGATCTGCTGGTTTATCGTTATTGATGTTATGACCATGTTCAACATCAGCAACAGTTGTGTATGTATCATCAATACCATCACTATCTGAGTCATAGCCTAAGTTGAAGTAAACATCATATTTATCTAATTCGTTATGGATATTACCATGTTCAACCCATGTGCCACTTTCTTTAACATAGAAGGTCCATGTTGTTAAATCGATATAGGAGTCACCATCAATACCATCATTGTTATCTGGTGCACCTGCACCTGTGGTAACTGATGTACCATCATTACCTTTAATAATGCCTTTAGATGTCCAAACACCACTTTCTTTAATAAAGTATTCCCAAGTGGATGTATTAATATATGAGTCACCATCAACACCTTCAGTTGTTGGATTTATTGCGCCAGTAAGGAGGCTCTTACCATTAGTGCCGTTATAAACAGTAATCGCTAATGAATTACCATCAGAGAATGTCACGGTATATGTATCAACAGTGCCTGGTTCACCAGTGCCTGATGTAGAAATATCAGTAATGGTAACACTTGTGCCATCCGCACCATTAAATGAACCTTTAGATGTCCAGGTATCTTCTGCAGTCTTGACATAAAGTGTCCAAGAAGCGACATCGATATATGAATCACCAACAGTACCTAATGCACTGTTAGGGGCACCTGTACCGGTAAGAAGTGTCTTACCATCTTGGCCATTAGCACCATTAGTGACTGTAAATGTACTAGTTGTGCCGTTTGAATATGTAATCGTATATGTATCTACAGTTCCAGCAGAGCCATCACCATCAGTTCTAATAACAGAAACAATAGAGACACCTTTGATATTACCTTTCTTAACCCAGGAACCGTTTTCTTTAACGAAATAATCCCAGCTGGTGGTATTGATATAGGAATCACCATCAACACCTTGATCTGTTGGGTTAGTATCACCAGTTAAAACAGCGGTGCCATTTTTACCATTAGTCACGGTAAATGCATATGGTTCACTACCATCGGTATAAGTAATTGTATATGTATATGTTAAGCCATCAGCGGCTGGACCTGTCTTGGTAATGCTAGCAATACCACGGCCATTTTGACCAGCAGCACCTTGAATACTGCCTTGTAATTCCCAGTTACCCGAGACCTTTAAATAATAGTTCCATGTGGCTGTATCGATATATGAATCGCCATCAACACCGCCTGTCGCACCTGTTGGAGCACCAATACCCACTAAAATGGTATTACCATTTTGACCAGCGGCACCTTGTGCACCTGCTGCGCCATTAGTGACTTCAAATGTCGTACTACTACCATCTGAATATGTGATTGTATATGTATCAACTAAGCCGTTACTACCAGTTTTATTAACACTAGAAACGGATACGCCGTTTTGACCAGCTGCACCTTGTGCACCTGCTGCGCCACTAGCGCCTCTAATGTTACCTTTAAATACCCAGGCACCAGCTTCTTTAACGAAGTAGTCCCAAGTAACAGTATTAATATAGGAGTCACCATCACCGCCTAAATCATTAGCAGGATCAGTTTCACCTGTTCTCATACATGTGCCATCAGCACCATCTTGACCATTAATACCATTAGCCACTGTGTAGTCATAGTAACTACCATTAGTGAAGACAATACGGTATGTGGTTTCTGTCGCGGTGGCATTTGTAATAATAATGCTACCAATACCATTACCATCTGCGCCTGTTTCACCTTGTGGACCTTTAGCAGATGTACCAGTATCAACACCATCAACAAACCAGTTGCCATTCGCACCAATTGTGATGACTGGTGTATGACCATCGCTACCATTTGCGCCAGCTTGACCAGCGGCACCATTAACAACTTCAAATGTCGCGGTATCGCCGTTTGAAAATGTAATTGTGTATGTATCTACTAAGCCATTTTCACTGGTCTTAACGCAGCTAGTAATAGAAATACTATTTCCAGCTTGACCTTGGCCACCTTGAATATTGCCTTTAAGGACCCATTCGCCGTTTTCTTTAACGTAATAGTTCCATGTAGATGTATCAATATAAGAATCGTTATCGTTACCTAAACCTTGAGCAGGTGCACTAGAACCTGTATAGATAGAAGAACCAGCAGGACCTTGACTACCTGTCGCAGAAACACCAGTATCTGTATCGCCAATCCACCAGTTACCATTATCACCGATATGTGGAGTTGTACCATGTAAGCCAGCGGCACCATTTGGATCTGCTTGCCAGCCATTTTCATCTTTAACGTAGACTGTACCTGTATCTAAATCGATATATGTATCGCCAACATTGCCTTCTTTAGCGGCAATTGGATTATTTGGATCTGAATTATCGCCATTTGGATTACCATGGCCAGTGGTCATAGATGTACCACTTGTACCGTTAGCGGAAACACCGGTATCTGTATTACCAATCCACCAGTTACCATTATCACCGATATGTGGAGTTGTACCGCTTGCGCCACTCGCGCCCGCTAAATTACCTTTAAGCACCCACGCGCCATTTTCCTTAACATAATAGTTCCATGTGGTGGTATCAATATATGAATCGTTATCGTTACCTAAGTTTGGATTAGGTTCACCAGAACCAGTTAATAAACCAGAGCCGGCTTGTCCTTGAGGACCCATCATGCTACCAATAGAGGTACCCCAACCGTTTTCATCTTTTGTATAAATTAAACCAGTGGTTGTATCTAAATAAGAGTCACCGACTTTACCTTGGTTACTATCAGGAGCGCCTGAACCGGTTAAGAAGCTTGAACCTTGGGTGCTACCAATTGGTTGGCTCCAGCCGTTTTCATTTTTAATGTAAATGTTGCCTGTACTAGCATCGATATATGAATCACCGACTTTACCTTCAGTGGCGCTTGGTTCACCATTGCCCACTAAAACAGAAGCACCTTGGTTATTGCCAATTGGTTGTCCCCAACCTGTTTCGTTTTTAACGTAGATGTTACCCGAATCAACATCAAAGTAGGTATCACCAACACTACCTTCATTAGGGGCAGGTTGACCATGACCAGTAATTAAGGAAGTACCATCTTTACCTTGAGCTTTAAATGTGGTGACTTCCCCGTTAATCACCCAATAGCCCTCTTCGTTAATAGCGACTGTTGGAGTGACACCGTTTTCACCAGGCATACCTTGGATACCTTGTGGACCTTCCGCACCATTAACGACAATGAATGTGGATGTAGTGCCATCGGTATATGTAATTGTGTATGTATCAATAAGACCACTTGTATCTGTTTTATCAATAGAAACAATTGATCGAGGATCTTGTGGGTTTACTTGTTGTACAGCAATACCTGTATCAACATCATCGACGATGAAATTACCATTTTCACCAACTTTAACATCAGGAATATAGCCATCGGAGCTTGGGAAGGAATTAACACCGAATTCTCCATTGCTATTAGCGACGATGAATGTTGATTTACTGCCATCGGTATAAGTAATGGTATATTCATCAATTAAGCCATAACTATTCGTTTTTTCAATAGTCTCCACTACACGCTTTTCTTTATCTTGCTGTTGTGCTGCGTTATTGAAACTTCTAACAGCGTGGCCTATAACCAAACCTGTAGCCACTGATAAAGTTAACGCGGTCGTTGTAATAATTGTGACCAACGTTTTAAATAATGATGATTTCTTAGCCATATCGCTCTCCTCCGGCAAAAAAGCCTAACGAGACATAGTGCATTGATGAAAAAACAAAAAGAAATGAAAAATCATTCATTCGTTGATATACGCCATCTATCAGCTATGTTATTGTGTCGTCTTCACTATTGCATAAATCTAAGGATAAAAAAAGACTGATTGTTAATTTTTAAAATAATTCAGTCATTTTTATAGAAAAAGCTGAATATAACTGGAAAAAAACGATGACACAAGTGACATTGTGCGATACTTCCCTTAATGTCTAAAAACGTTCTCTCCTTCATATTGTCCTCATTCCAATACTAATAGTTTAGACATAACCTACACTACACGATAAAATCGTGGACAGATACTATTTTTTTATAACACTGTTACACTTGTAATTTAAGTGTCTAATTACCACATTTATTTCTTTTACTGCCACCAAAAGAGTGTTATTATGAAATGTTAAAAATCATTAATGATTTTTCAGGGATAATAAAAGCGAGCCTCATACGAAGCTCGCTATTTTATTTTAGTGTTTGCTTATTCAGCAGCCACTACTGGGTCATCTTTTTTACGTAATGTTTTGAAGATTACTAAGAAGCCCCAGGCAAAGAATCCGGCTCCAATAACGGCTTCTCCAATAAAGAGAAGTTCTTGCCAAACTGGAAGATCGTAGCCAAGAATCTTTTGGTTCATAGCGTTGGAATTAGCTAAGGAATAGAGGATACCATGTGATGATCTTCTGAGCATCACGACATCTTCGATTTCACTCTTTTTAGCGGTTTTCCAATAAGCAGTACCGGTTAAGTTTAAGTCACCACCGGCATAGGCCATTTGCTTGCTATCCATATATTCATCAGTATGGAAGTCACAAATAACATGACCTTTGAAACCCCATTCTTCACGTAAGACGGTGGTTAATAATGGGTAGCTACCACCACACCAACGTAAACCAACACGAGTGAAGGAAGACATTAAGCCTGTGCTCTTGCCTTCTTTGATTGCGAATTCGAATGGTTTGAGGTAAAGTTCACGAATAGCTTGTTCTTTAACCCAATAAGATTGACCATTATCAGAACGGTGTGTTTCTTGTTCGTTAAGAGCAAAGTGTTTAACAGTGGTATAGACGCCCTTAGCTTGAGCTTCTTTAATCACTGTAGCCGCCATTTTACCAGAGATAAATGGATCTTCAGAATAGTATTCAGTATTACGACCAGAGAATGGTGAACGATGTAAGTTCACGCCTGGGGAATACCAACCAGTATATGGAAGTTTACTACCATTTTGACGTTGGTCACCAAATAAAGCTTCGTTACCAATGGAGTTACCTTCATCAGCAGCTAATTTGATGTTGTATGTTTGAGCAACAAGGACTTCAGAACAGTAATAGCAAGTGCCATAGACTTCTGGAGTACCCATGAAGGCCACTAAACCAGTAGGACCATCGCAAGATAATGTTTTTGGTACACCTAAACGGGAAATCTTGTTTGTGGCATACATACCTTTATTGAAGAGATCTAACATTTCGTTAAATTTCATTTGATCAAGGAATTCTTCCCATTTTGGATCATCGTATTCTAAACCAGTTAATTCATCTAAGTGAATAGTCACAGGGGCGCCAGTTCTTGGCATCTTTGTGTATTCATTTGGATTATCAGAAGAGGTTTTAGAAATACGATTAATGAATTTCTTATCAACTGTTAAGTCTTCAGTGGTTGGCATCACTGGGAATGATGCTTCGAAATCTTGACGAGAAAGATTTTGTTGTAACATCTTGTTTAAGTATTCAACTTCATCTTTGTAGTTTTGATAGAAGACTGGTTCAACTTTAGTACCGGTGAGTGGATCGTTTTCAAATCTTGCATCATTAGCAAGAGTTTTAGTGATGACATCTGAATCAGTATGAGCATCAGGACCCATATAGAACTTATAGTCACCAGCGTCTAATTCATAACCCTTGAATTCATTACCGTTTTTATCTTCATCATCGAAGCTAGCAAAGTCATAAGGTGTAACTGTGATTTGGACAGTTTCGCTTTCACCAGCATTAAGCACATTTGTTTTAGCAAAGCCAACGAGGACTTTAGCGGATTTTTCAATTTCACCGTCTTCGTATGGAGCAGAAGCATAGATTTGAACGACTTGTTTACCGGCTTTAGCACCTGTATTAGTGACTTTCACATCAATGGTGAAATCTTCATCAGCTTTAAGCGCAGCGGCTTCTAATTCCGCTTTATTAGTGATTTCTTGTGTGAAGGAAGTATAACTTAAGCCATAACCAAATGGATATAAGACGTGTTGGTTATACCAAGCTTCACCACTACCCGCAGAAACTTTTTCCATTTCGGCGTAGCGGGTTTCGTAATAACGGTAACCAAGATAGATACCTTCTTCATAAGCCACGGAGAAGTATGGTTTTAATTCACCATCAACGATGAAAGCATCACCGTATGGAGAATCGCTTTCTTTGGTGGAGTTATCACCAAAGTTTTGCCATGTTGGATCTTGGTCATAATGAGTGTAGATGGTATCGGTTAAGTGACCAGATGGGTTAACAGTACCATTTAAAATTCTACCTAAGGCCATAATACCAGTGGCGCCTGGGCTACCAATTAACATAGCACCATCGATTTTGGCATTATAAGCTGGATCGCTGGCAATCTTTAAGAAAGCCATATCGATATTGTTAGAACCATTGAATAAGACGATAACGTGACCGAAGTCTTGAGCACAAACGTGTTCAAGTAAGGCTCTTTCGTTGGTGTCTAATTCTAAATAGTGGCGTCCTTCCACTCCATCAGCGGAAACACGTGGTAAGTCCCAGTTTTCACCAGCGATACGGGAGAAGACTACTAAAGCAGCATCTTTATAGTTGGCGTAGGAATCAATTACGTCACTACCGTATTTGGAGATTTCTGTTTCACCAGTTTTTAAAAGTGGGATGCTATCACCGTGTTCCATTTTTGGGTTAGCACTACGACCACTACCAGAACGGGAATTATCGGAGTAGAAAGATTTTAATGTTGGATTACATTCAAATCCAGCACTTGTTAATGAATCATAAATAGTTTTAAGAGGGACGGTTTGTGTTGGAGCAGCAGAACCAGAACCACCATAAACTAAATTAACGGAGTTTTTACCAAAAATAGAAACTTTGGCACCATTAGCTAATGGGAGAGCGTTACCTTCGTTCTTTAATAAAACCATACCTTCTTCACAAATTCTTTGTGTGGTTTCATTAGCGTTTTCAAGAGCCTTTTCTTTGCTTTCAAAGTCTGGCTTGTAATAACGATATTTTTCTTTGGTATCAATTCTCGCTCTTTCACCGCCAAGCACGCCATTAATAAGATCGCCAAAGACATTGACGGCCACAATATTTGCGGCGATGACAATTGCCGCATATACGACAGTGGCAGCGGCCCAAACAATTACTTTTTTGCTTTTTAATAATTTTTTAAATACATTCATGAGCGATTCCTCGCTTATAAGATTTGTGAACCTTTAGCATTACCCCAAGAAAGTGTTTGTGCTGTTTCAAATGTTAAGCAGTCAATCATTGGAGCGGTAGCTTGAGCGGTACCATATAAAAGGTCTGTGTTATCTGTAATCATTTCAACAGTATTCTTGCCTTTCGCTAAAGCCACACTAGCGGTTAATGGATAATCAGCAAATGCTTTCCAACCCATACCTTGTGTAGGAACATCAGTGAAACTGATGGTGCCATAGTCAATGGATTCGCCATTCACTTTAATGGTGTATTTAGAAGCACCATTGGTACCAGTGGAGTTAATGCTGAATGCTGATTTGTATTCAGCGGATAAACGCATATCAATTTTGGCTGTACCAGCTTCATCAGAGTTAATTTCAAATTTTAAATTATTGCCATTGACATAAAGGAAGTGGACGAAATAACCATTGGATGCTTTGAGTTGGCCAGCTTCATCGTTTTCTTGAATTAAGCCTTTACCTCTTTGGCCACCGGAATAAGTGGCACCACCCATACCCATACCTTTGGTAATGACATCGGAATATTCAGCTTCAAAGCGGTAGGCTTTTGGAGAACCTTCAGCACCCCATTTGGCGTATAAAGTGAGATCTTCACTAAATGGACGTGTGAAATCGAAATATTCTTGTTGTGTGTCTTTATCAACAACCCAACCAATGAAGGCATAGCCAGCACGTGTTGGATCTGCTGGTCTAGTTGCAGCTTGTTTTTGAATAACTTCAACTTTGGTCGCTTCTGGAGCACCAGCATAGTTTAAATCAAATGTGCATGTAAGTCTTTCTAACCAGTGGGCAAAGATTTTAGTGTTTTTAGTAATTGGTTCTTCGAAATCAAATTCGGAGTCTTTGTCTTGGTCATCATGCCAACCATCAAAGATAAAGTCTTCTCTAACTGGTTCTTCTTTTGGTTCGTCGACGCATTCGCCTTTCTTAACGGTCACTTCTTTGAAGACGTCTTCAGCGGCGTTCTTCTTATAGTTGAGACGGAAAGTAACAACTGGGTCAGAACCTGATTGACCACTAGAACCACTATTGCTACCACATGCAGCTAGGCCAAGTGACATAGTGAGCATACCAGTAAGCAAGAGTGTTTTTGCAATTTTTCTCATGTTTAATACCTCGTTTTCTAAAATTACAATTATCTATTATTTTATGGATAAGACTCCTGTGAGTCAAACTCAAAGGAGCCTTTGTCCATTTATAAAATTGGAAGGATGAAAGAATTATCTTTCTTCTTTTTTGCGGAGGCCTTTAACAGCAACCACACAGCCGAATGCAAGAGCGAATAAGGAAGTTAAGGCAATGGCTGGGCCAATATCACCAAAGCAACCTTTCTTCTTAGGACTTAAATCACCGGCTTCACCGTTTGCAGGTAAGATAGCGAGTTCGACAATCTTACCACTGACGTTGCTGCCGTTTGTGAGAAGAACGTTAATACGAACTACGACATCTTTTTCTGGTTTACCAACGATGGCGTTGTTTTCAAATTTTAAACCAGCTGGAAGTGGAGTAGCCTCATCGATTGATAAGGTACCTTCAGCACCGTTAAGGACTGAGAGGGCGATATTGACGTCTTGACCGACTCTTAATTCATATCTAGCATCAGCATCAATATTTTCTGTTGAAGCGGTGAGAGATTCTGTTGCACCACACTTAGCGGTCATCCAAAGTTGTTCTCTGACACTCTTTCTGACAGCATACCACCAAGAATATGATGGATAGTAGTCACCTTCATACTTGAAGGTTGGGCAACCTAATTCGGAATCCCAATCGGCATCAATGTAGCTGCCGAAACCACGTTGGTCTAAGTTAACGTTCATACCGGAAAGGACACGGTTGTTAACGTTTTCATAACATTTGAAGTTAACACTACTATTACCAGAGTGAGTCATATCGGAAAGGACTGTACCTTCAAAGCCCCATTCTTCACGTGTGACTTCTGTTAATAATGGATAAGAAGCAGCGGTTTCCATTAAACCTAAACGGTTATAGGAAGACATAACGCCAACTGATTTACCTTCTTGCATGACCATTTGGAATGATCTGAGATAGATTTCACGTAAAGCTTGTTCACTAACGAATGTGGAGACACCTTCACGGCCTTTTTCTTGGTCATTAACAGCAAAGTGTTTGAAGTAGCAGTAGACACCTTTTTCAGTTGCAGCACCGACGATTCTAGCAGCGATACGACCCATTAAGAATGGATCAGCTGAGAAGTATTCGAAGTTACGGCCACCAAATGGAGAACGGTGTGTGTTACAACCACAGCCTAACCAACCCCAGTTACTGCCAGAACCTTCTAAACCGAGCATTTCACCACGTTCAGTGGCTAAATCAACGTTGAATGTTGCGGCAACGATTGGTTCACCAGCCCATAAGATACCGTGCCATGTGTTTGGACCATCGGAATCTCTTGTGCTTGATTTGCCAATGGAATCCATACCTGGATTGCTGAAGTTACCATTAGCGACAAAGTTTTCTAATTCAGCATATGTCCATTGATTGAGGAATTCGACCCACTTTGGATCATCTTGTGGGACGTTCTTCATTTCGGAGAGTTGAATACGATCGGCTTTAGCAAGAGCGGTTTCTCTTTGTGACCAGCCTAAGGCTTCGATATCTTCTTTGGATCTGTAAGCAGCCTTTGGCACGTATTCGTATTTGTTTTCAACTTCGTTACCATCTTTATCAAGAATTCTTTCAAGATCGAGATCGGCAAGGTTGAATTCGTGTGTTAAGAATTCTTCAACACGGCTACCTGCTTTAACCTTACGGTCTTCGAGTGTTGGGTGTGTTGGGAATGTCTTTTGGAAATCAGCACGACTCATGTGTGTGAATTCGATATCGTTTTCACCTGGTAAGGAGTTATAGAAACCTCTATTGGTGAAACGGTTTTCGACTTTATGACCTGTGAAACGGTCATTTTCGTATTGAATACCGGCTTTTTGGACTTTGAATTTCTTGGATTCGATGATGTTATGAGCATCTTTACAAAGTAATAATTCGTAATCGCCACCATCTAATTCATAGCCAGCAAATTTATTCTTGTTAGCATCAGTGTAGTCATAGCTAGCAACATCTTGGAGATAGAAGCTTAATTTGACTGTTTCTGAGGCGCCTGGATTTAACATTTGGGTTTTGGCGAACGCACATAATGTGTGATCAGCTTTTTCAATGCCACCCTTGGTATATGGAGCTCTCCAATAGAGTTGGACAACTTCTTTACCAGCAACATTACCAGTGTTCTTAACTTCGACTTCGACTTCAAGAGTCTTGGTGTTTTGGTTAAGGACTGAACCTTCTTTATAGTTCATGTCGGTAATTTTTTGTTCAAATGATGTATAGCTTAAGCCATAACCGAATGGATAGATAACACCAGTACCATCGTTATTTGTACCATCATACCAAGCATCAGCGTTAGCTTTGTTCTTCTTGGCCATATCGGCATAGACTGTTTCGTAGTAACGATAGTCGTAATAGATACCTTCTTCGTAGGAAACGTAAGAAGCTGGTTTAACACCGTTTAAGCCACCTTTAACAACTTTGAATTCTTCACCAGTAGCTTTACCACCTGGGAATTTGGTAATACCGAAGACAGAACCATCACCTTCCCAACGTGGGCTTTCTTTCTTGTTATAGTTCTTATCGGTACCAAGTGACATAATTGGGACACCGTCTTCATCAAGCATGGTGTCGTTTGGAATATAACATTGTTCACCATCGATGGTTTGTAAGTTTGTTTGAGCGTTATCAGCGAAGTTTTGATAGGTTGGATCTTGTGTGAAGTCACGAGCCCATGTATCAACTGTTCTACCTGATGGGTTAACAGTACCTCTTAAGATTTCACCAACGGCTTTTGTACCATCTTGACCAGGTGTACCAATCCAAAGCACGCCAACGATCTTGTCGTCATTAGCGAATTTATCGCATTGGAAGACGTTACCGGAGTTGATGATAACCACAACTTTGTTAAAGTTTTCGGTGACCATTTTGAACATATCTTCTTCGTTTTTGGAAAGTTCAAGATAGTGTCTTGTGGAGAAGCCATCAGCGTCGAAGTCTCTAGCGTCACATGTCTTTTCATCAGCACCTTCAGTACCCCAACGAGCAATAACGATAATCGCGGCGTCGTTGTATTCAGCAAATGACGCTTTGACATCATCGGTATAACTCTTTGCTGGTGTTTCACCAACTTGGTTGTAACCGGTACTGGAGTAGTTACCAGTACTAACTTGTGGACCTTTACCGGACTTGTTGTTGTCCTTGTAGAAGCTTGTTAATGTTGGATTTAATTCGAATCCAGCGTTTTCTAATGATTGTTGAAGGTTCATACCACCTGAACCACCACCACCTGAGCCGCCGCCGTTATATGCGAGGCCAGTACTTGCTTTACCGAAAACAGAGATCTTGTTAACGGAATCTGCAGTAAATGGAAGGGCGTTGTCTTTGTTTTTCATTAAGACGAAGCCTTCTTCAGCAATTTGAACGTTTAATGCTAATTCCTTTTTTTGAAGATCTGTTTTGTTGCCAACAAACCTGTTAAATGGTGCTTGAACTTCTTTCGCGAGTGTAACACCACCAGCTTGGCATGCTGTAAGCAATAAGCCAGCAAAGGCAACAGGTAAAATTAATTTTTTCTTCATATTATTTTCCTTTCTGTTATATTGCACAAGCTGTTGTCTCATCACGAGCACAACGCTATCAAATAACGCTTCCTAAAAGCTTATTCAAATCAAAAACGTATGCAATATGCCTTACACTTATATTCAAAATTATTTAGATATTAAATAATATGACAATCTTGTGATTTAACACTATACTATTATCTCACCGAGAAAAAAGGGAGAAGAAAGTCTTCTTTTTGGTCAGGAACGGATTGTTTTAACAAATCCCTAATTTAGCAACGCCAAACAATAAAAAAAGTAAGGAGCAATCTGGAAAGGTTGCTCCTTGAACTTATTGGTTTTTATATGAGTTTAATTAGTCTTCTTTTTTCTTTTTGAGAAGAAGAACGCCAGCGCCCGCTGCCATTAACGCGACGAGCATAGAAGAGACGGCAGTTATGTCACCAAAACAGCCTTTCTTGCTATTGTTTTTCACTTTCACTTCTGGAGAGTTAGCAAGAACGATAAGTTCAAAGCCCTTACCAACAATTGTTGCAGAAGTATTGCCTTCTAAACTCATAGTAACAAGAACATGGATATTTTTGTTACAAACATTGTCAAGCTTACCAGTAATATGGTTATCAGCAAATGTTAAACCTTCTGGTAAAGCGGTGAAGTCATCAATACTCACTTCTAAACTATTGATAGTCTTATTGTTGTATGTACCACCAACTTTTAAATCACTTGGTAAAGTAATTTGAATATCAATGTTTTCGCCTTTTCTGACGACGTATTGACCCATTTCATTAGTGCCAGAGATTTCAATATCGTTGACTTGTGCAATGAAGCTGCTGACATATTTGCTAGAACGAGCGTTCATCCAAATACATTGTTGCGCCATAGTTCTAACGGCATACCACCAAGAATATGATGGAATGATATCGCCTTCATATTTGAATGTTGGACAGCCAAGTTCAGCATCCCATGAGGCGTTCATATCGCCAGAGAAGCTAGAACCATCTAATTGTTGGTTACAACCAGCAAGAAGACGATTGTTAATGTTTTCGTAGCAATTTCTATTGTGAGCGGAGTTACTATGGTGAGTCATATCGGAAATGATTGATCCTTTGAAACCCCATTCATTTCTTAAAACTTCAGTTAATAATGGGTAAGAAGCTGCTGTTTCCATTAAACCTAAGCGGTTATATGAAGACATGATACCTAAAGCTTTACCTTCTTGAATTGGAAGTTGGAAAGCTTTGAGATAAATCTCACGTAAAGCTTGTTCGTTAACGAATGCGGAAACACCTTCACGGCCTTTTTCTTGGTCATTAACAGCGAAATGCTTGAAGTAGCAGTAAACGCCACGATCAGTAGCACCAGAGACGACTCTACCAGAAATACGACCGGTTAAGAATGGGTCTGCTGAATAGTATTCAAAGTTACGACCACCAAATGGTGAACGATGGATGTTGACGCCTGGGCCAGCCCAACCTTGTGTACCTTGAATCTTGCCTTCCATACCAATGCATTCGCCTTGTTTTCTTGCTAATTCAACATTGTATGTTGCGGCAACGATTGGTCCAGAAACCCACCACATGATTTTGAATCTTTGTGGACCATCACTATCGCCAGTACTTTCTTTACCAAGTCTAGAGATAGCAGGGTTATGTGTACCACCACCGGAAACGAATGATAACATTTCAGAATAGGTCATTTGATCCATGAAGTCTTTCCATCTTGGATCGTCCATATCACTATTTAATAAATCAGTTACTTTAATAGAAACTGTGCCACTTGTATCACTGGCTTGTGTCCAACCTAAAGCTTCGATGTCTTCTTTGGTCTTATATGCTTCTTTTGGCATATATTCATATGTTGTTTCAACATCGATATCCGCTAAAGAGAATTCGTGAGTATAGAATTCTTCAACACGACTATTTTCACCTAATGTTCTATCTTCGATTGTTGGGTGAGTTGGGAATGTCTTTTCGAAGCTTTCACGGCTCATTTGAGTGAATTCGATATCATCTTCGCCTGGAAGACTGCTAAAGAATCCAGCGTTTGTGAAACGGTTTTCAACTTTATTGCCAGTGTAACGGTCGACAGCATATTGAAGACCTTTCTTTTGGACTTTGAAATCAACAGTTTTAATTTCTTCGTGAGCGTTTTTACCGAGCACGATTTGATAATTACCACCATCTAATTCATAACCGGCAAAGCCGTTCTTATTAGCGTCGGTATAGTCGTAGTTAGCGACATCTTGCAAATAGAATTCTAATGTGAGTTCTTGTGATTCACCTTTTTGTAAAACATCAGTTTTAGCGAAAGCACAGAGAACTTTACTAGCTTTTTCAATGCCACCTTTGATATATGGGGCACGGAAATAGAGTTGCACCACTTCTTTACCAGCGGTATCACCGGTGTTAGTCACTTTAACTTTGACTTCCACTTTGGTATCTGGATTAGTAATTTCCTTACTTGGTAAATTTGTGGAAACAATTTCTTGAGAGAAATTAGTATAACTTAAGCCATATCCAAATGGATAAACAACACCTGTTTCGCCATTGTACCAGCCATCAGCGTCTTGTTTGCTAGCCTTCATATCGTCATACTTTGTTTCATAATAACGATAGTCATAATAGATACCTTCTTCATAAGAAACATAAGCGGAAGGTCTCACACCATTTAAACCACCTTGGACGACTAAATTCTTTTCGTCAGCCCAGTTTGGTTTACTATGGTCTTTATAACTCTTATCGGAACCGAATGACATTGTTGGTGTGCCATCAGCGTTGAACATGGTATCTTGCGCTGCATAAATTGCGTTACCTTTGTCATCGGTAGTTGGATTTGTTTGGGCATTGTCAGCAAAATTTTGGAATGTTGGATCTTTAGAGAAGTCTCTCGCCCATGTATCAACGGTGTGACCTGATGGGTTCACTTCACCAGAAAGAATTCTGCCTAAAGCACCTGGGCCAACATCGCCTGGGTTACCAATCCATAAAACGGCGGAAACTTTTTCATCATCTTCAAAAGCACCACATTCAAAAACGTTACTGGAGTTCACCACAACGATAACATGGTTAGTATGCTTTTTAATTTCATTAAATAAGTCTTCTTCGTTTTTGGATAATTCAAGCGCGTGTCTTTCAGTGACTGGATCACTTGTGCTATCACGAGCATCAACGGCTTTTAAGTCACAACCTTCACTACCTTGACGGGTGATAAGTAAGATAATCGCATCATTGTATTCATCCATTGAGTCTAATTCAGTAGATGAATATGACTTTAATGGTGTTTCACCAATTGTGGAATAGTTCACACCATCCCATTTATTTGGGTTAGCATCGCTTCTACCACTGCCGGATTTGCTACTGCTGCTGTAGAACGAGACTAAAGTTGGGTTAACCACACAGCCAACTTGTTCTAATGATGATTGGATGCTAAATGATTTAACACTGCTATCGACGTTACCACCACCAGAACCGGTACCACCTCTAACGAAATTAGCGGAACCCTTACTAGCAATAGAGACCTTTGCACCTTGAGTGTTCATTGGCAAGAAGCCATCATTTTTCAAAAGTACAAAGCCTTCATCCGCGATTTGAGCGCCAATCTTTGATGCATATGCCACGTAATCGCTTTTGTTACTGGCTTCACCAAACATTTGAGCATTCACTTCTTCTGCATTTCTACTAATAGCCAAAGGTAAAGCTAACGCAGCAAGAAAAATTGGAATTAAAATCTTTTTCTTCATTTGTTACTCCTTTTCAAAAGAATGTATGTTTTTTGTCTGTTTCATTATGAATACAAACGAGTTCTATTTAATTATCGTTCTTTTCACTAAAAAATAATATATTTTTGTTAATTTTGTATTGTTTTAGATAAGAAAAAAAGAGAAGTAAGTACTGAACTTACCTCTCAATTTAATCAAATTAGTTACTTTTGAAAGTAAAGCTTATGAGCGTAGCCAACTGGCTCTTCCGTAACATTGATACCAAGTGCGGTTAATGTTCTTAAATCCGCATCGGATAAAATACATGAGCAATGCGCTTCGCTGCCTTTAAGCTTTGGAATTTGCTTAAGCGCTAATTCGGCTAATGGGTTGCTATTAGCTTGAATAGCTAAGGCAATTAAGATTTCTTCCGCTCTAATACGTGGGTTTTCTTTCTTTAATGGACCAGTTTTTAAATCCGCCATTGGGGTAACCACGTGTGGGGAAATAAGATGGATACTATCATCAATCTTACCTAATACCTTTAATGTATTAAGAAGCATTGCCGCTGGAGCGCCTAATAATCTAGAACGTTTACCAGTGATGATCTTACCATTAGGTAATTCAATGGCGACCACTCTTTCTTTACACTTCTTAGCTTTTTCAAGACATGCATTAACGCACTTTCTATCCGCAGTTGTGACACCCACTGCGGTCATTAATGATTCTTCTTTAGTAATTGTGTCGTCCGCAAACTTACCTAAGTAGACATTCTTTCTAGCTTGATAATATCTTCTAATGATTTCTTGCTTACTTGCTTCACAAGCAGCAGCATCATTAACAATAGCGAAGCCCACCATATTAACGCCCATATCAGTTGGAGATTGATATGGAGAAGAGCCAAAAATCTTTTCAAAGATGGTCTTTAACAATGGGAATGTTTCAATATCACGGTTGTAGTTTGTAGTGGTTAAGCCATACGCTGCTAAGTGATATGGGTCAATCATATTGACATCCGCTAAATCGACAGTCGCGGCTTCATAAGCTAAGTTGACTGGATGTGGTAATGGTAAATTCCACACTGGGAATGTTTCATATTTAGCATAACCAGATTTAATACCACGGTTCATATCATGGTATAACTGGCTAAGACAGACCGCCATTTTACCTGAACCAGGACCTGGAGCGGTCACAACGATTAATGGCTTTGTGGTTTCCACATATTCGTTTTTCTCAAAGCCATCACTACCGAAAACAGAAACTAAGTTATGTGGATAACCAGCGATTGTATAGTGTTTATAAACCTTGATACCATTCTTTCTAAGTTTAGTGGCAAAGGTTTTTAAAACAGGACTTTCTTCATAGAAGCAGAAGACCACACTACTAACGTATAGGCCAGCGGCTTGATAAGCATCAATAAGTCTTTCAACTTCTGATTCATAGGTGATGCCTAAATCATTACGAACTTTATTTGTTTTAATGTCGTTAGCGTTCACCGCCATAACGATTTCCGCATCATCTTTTAATGTTAATAACATTTGGAGTTTTGAATCTGGTTCAAAACCTGGAAGAACTCTACTCGCATGGTAGTCATCGAATAACTTACCACCGAATTCAAGATATAGTTTTCCACCGAATGATTGAATGCGTTTTAAAATCTCCTGACGTTGGATACGTAGATATTCTTTATTATCAAAAGCTAATTTCTTTTTATTCGTCGGCATAGTTATCAAAATATCCTTGGATTAAGACAACTGGTGTACCTTTATCACCAGAACCACTTGTTAAGTCACATAAGGAACCTAATAAATCAGTAATTTGTCTTGGGGTTGTACCTTCGCTAGCCATTTTACCAACGAGGTCTTTTTCTTTAGCTTTGATATCATCTTTAATCGCATCAGCGAGTTCTTTGCCTTTTAAGCCTTTATAAGCATTGTCCGCTAAATATTTGAGTTTTAATTCGTTTGGTGTACCTTTTAAACCCACTGTATGGAATGGAGAAACGACTGGGTCTGCTAATTCCCAAATCTTACCTTGTGGATCTTTAAATGCACCATCACCGTACACCATAACTTCAAAGTGTTTACCGGTCTTTTCTAATAAGTCTTTTTGCACAGCTTCCACGAGTGGTTGACCATCACGTGGGAATAATTTAACTGTTTCTTCAGTGGCCTTATTAGAACCTAATAAACCATATTTATCATTAAAGCCACTACCATTGATTGGAGCGTTTAATATATCGTCTAAGGCTAAGACTAATTCCACACCCTTATCATTTAATAAACGCTTAGTGGCAAATCTTGTATGAATATCACATGTTAAGATTTTCTTGGTGTAGTTAAGAATTGCTTCAGCGCGGTTAGCAAAGATGACCACGGCTTCAGCGCCTTGTTCTTCAATTAACTTTTTGTAGTAATCAACATAGTCAACACCAGTGAATTCATGGACTCTATAACCAAATAATTCACGATATTTTTCTAAAGTTAAGATATCACTATATGGATTGATACCCGCTTCATAGACTTGATCAGCGGTAATTAAAGCATTACCAACTTCATCACTTGGATATGAAAGCATTAAATAAACTTTCTTCACGCCACGGGCGATACCTTTTAAAAGAATAGCGAATCTATTTCTACTTAAAATAGGAAAAATGACCGCTACTTCGTCGCCACCGGTTTTTGCTTTCACATCGGTCGCGATATCATCTACCGAGGCGTAATTTCCTTGGCAGCGGGCGACGATACTTTCGGTGATTGCGACAACATCGCGATCATGGAATTTGAAACCTTCATTTTCTGAGGCCTTTAAAACTGATTCGACAACAATCTCTCTTAAGTTGTCACCAGTTTTGAGGACGGGGAGTCTGATACCCCTAGATGTCACACCAACACATCTCATAATTTGTTTCTCCTTAAATTATTTATTTCCCTTTTTCTCTTTTTCGAGAATATTTCTAGCGATATAAACACCACACGCACCGGCTTGGGCTAAGCCACGGGTTAAGCCCGCACCATCGCCACCAACGTATAAGTTCTTAATATCTTTAACTTCTAACTTATTATCGATTTCTGGGTGGGCACTATAGTACTTAGCTTCAATGCCATAGAGTAATGTGTGTTCAGTGGCGATACCAGGAGTGATATGGTCTAAGACTTGAATCATTTCAATGATGGCCTGCATGGTTTTTTGTGGCATACATAAGGCCAAGTCACCTGGAACAGCTTCTTTTAATGTTGGTCTCACAAAGCCTTCGTTAATACGTTTAACTGTACTACGTCTGCCTTGTTTGATATCACCAAAGCGTTGAACTAAGACAGAGCCACACGCTAATTGGTTGGCTAAAGATGAGACTTTTAAGGCATATTCATTTGGCTTTTTAAATGGCTCTTCAAAGTGATGAGTCACTAATAAGGCAAAGTTTGTATTTTCGCTAGATAAGGATGGGTCATTATAGGAGTGACCATTAACATTAACGACGCCTTGGTAGTTTTCCATAACAACGTGACCACCTGGGTTAGAGCAAAATGTTCTAACAGTGCTACCAGTGGACGCTTTGAAAAGGAATTTACCTTCATATAAATTCTTATTAATTTCTTCCATGACCATGTTTGGACATTCAACACGGACACCAATATCAACTTGGTTTTGTGTCATTTCCACACCAAACTTTTCAAATAAGTTTGTTAACCATTGGCTACCTTCACGACCAACCGCGAGTAAAACATAGTCAGCATTAATGACTTCGTCTTTATCAGTGACAACGCCTTTAACAACGTGGTCTTCTACGATCACGTCTTTGACCGCTGTGGAGAACATGCAGTCAATTTTATTTGCTAAATCTAGATAGATTCTAGTTAAGATTTTTAAGTTTTCTTCTGTACCTAAGTGTCTAACTTTACTATGTAAGAGCTTTAAGCCCACAGACATGGCTTTCTTTTCAATTTCTCTAACTTCTTTAGTGTATGGGTCAGTAATAACTGGAGTAGCACCATACTTAAGATTGATTTGGTCAACATAGTCAATTAAGCCCATGAGATCATCACGGTCCATATAGTCTTGTAACCAACCACCGAATTCAGAAGTGATATTGAATTTGCCATCAGAATAAGCACCTGCACCACCAAAACCATTAGTGATTGAGCAGGCTGGGAAGCATTCTTGATAGCCTTTAGTGTTTCTTGGACACTTTGTTAATTTATGTTCTAAAACTGGACAATGTCTCTTCTCGATTGAAAGACCTTTATCAATAAGGAGTACTTTTAATTTTGGATTTTTGTTAACTAATTCGTAGGCACAAAAATAACCACTTGGGCCCGCACCAACTATCACGACATCGTATTTCATAAGGTATCTCCTTTAAGTCTTTTCCAAGAAGAAAAAACACTATTAAATTATAGTTTATGCACGCGCTATTGTTAAGGTATTTTTATGCTTTTTGTTTGTGCTAATTAGATGTAGTTTAACGAGTTTTTTACTTATCAATACACATATCTTTGATGTATTGAGAATTTATATCTCTGTCATAGACATCGGTGATTGGCTTTTGCGTTTCTTTTGACCAGATTATATAACGATTGCCAAGTACTTTTTTGCCGTTATCATTTGGAAGATAGTTTTTTTGTGCCAGCGTCTGCAACGATTACTGAATTTTTGTTATATTTTGTTTCGCCTTTATACCAGATTCTGACATAAATGCTGTCTTCATCAAAACGGACTCTCCACATAAATAGGGCCACTACATAAAGGACAAAACCACCACCGACAGCATCAGTAAGGATTCCACCAACTAAACACAATTTAATATCGGTGCGATTATATAAAACATAGAGCACTGAACTTACTGCAAAGAATAATATCGACACTAAGATTATTAGTGTTTTGAGATAATTTGCTCTTTTAATAACAATTCCGTTTTCCATTTATCTATTCTCCCTTAATAAGTGAATATATCTAATACATCAATATCTGATGTCACGTTATCAATAATACCCCGTGCCACTAATTTAGAACCCTCATATAATTCAAATTCTGTACCTTTAAACAAAATTGGAGGGGCAATTAAGTTATTTAAAAATCTCATATATGCACTTGTGGTGTTATCACTCGTCTTTTCATAGTTATAACAGATAATTGACCAAGCACTATCATCAAAGATAACTTTGCCATTGATACCGACGATAGGCGCATATTTCTTGTTCTTCATTGGAATACCACTTTTTCTACCACCGTTTTCAGGTGTAGTCCAAGTTAACGAGGCCTCATAAGCAATGTTTTCTGATGCTCCCATATGAAGAGAAATATATTCCCAATCTTTTAGTTCTTTTTCATCGGTGGTTTTAGAACCTAAGTCATCTAACTTGAAAGCAAAAATCAAGAATTCTCTGTAGAAATGTTCTATACCATCTTTGATCTTTTTTAATAAATACTTCTTAAGCTCTTGTGGATATTTTTCTAAAATCATGACTGCCGCGGGTAATGATTGATCCCAGTCTTCTTGTTTTTCTTCCATATAGGTAATAAGTTCTTTAAAACTTCCTAATGGTAATTTGTAGAAACCATTTTCTGGACCACTGCCATAATCATACATTGGATGAGGTACCCATTCTGAACCATCTTTTTCATTGAAGTATCTTCCATCTTTTTCCACTAAACCAAAATCTTTCGCGGTAGTTTTATCACGTTTGGTGCTCATTAAGAACTTTCTATCTTTTGGAATAGTCTTTAAGATGTCATACGCTGAAGCGTTGTCATCATGATATCTAATTGTGGAAATTAATTTATTATCACTGATGCGACGAATGACTTGGAATTCTACTTCATTAGTGGAAAAGCCGCGGGTACGAACCATACGTTTTTCGTTCTTAACTACCACATTATCTCTTTTATATTTAACAGTAATAAAGAAATAACGAATGCTAAATTCTTCGTCATTAAAGCTAATCTTCCAAGTTAAGTAATAAGTATAAGCGATAGAAAAAGCAACCCAAGGTATGCCAAACACAAATGCGCCGATAATGCGGTCATTGCCTTGTAAGAAAATAACAAATAAGGCAATCACGATAGCAGCGGCAATTAAGCAAACGCCTAAGATAGCCATGACTTTTTTATTTCTTCTGATAACTTGGTTTTTCATAAATATATACCCAATGAATGATAGCAATATTAAGTGTTGTTCTCAATATTTTTCAAAGAAAAAGACCGGATTTTATTCCGGTCTTATATAATTTCAATTCAATTAGAAGTTCTCGTCAATGTATTTGGAGATGATTGGCGCGAGGGAGACGATGGAAACAACGTCTTCTTCTTGTGGAATAGAATCACTAATAGCGATATCTAAGATGCCACATCTATATAATTTCGCGAGAGCATTCTTGGAAAAGATACCATGGCAAGCGCAGATGAGGATACCTTTAGCTTCGTTTTTGAGAAGTTCCTTACTAGCGGCAATAATTGTGCCACCAGTATCGATGATATCATCAATCATTAAACAGTACTTGTCCACGACTGATTCGCCTTTGATGTTAGTAATAACGGCCTTATTTGGTTCAGGACGGTATTTATTTAACACCGCGATTGGTAAATCACCTAAATCTTTACTTAAATGTTTTGCTCTTTCGAGGCCACCCTTGTCTGGAGAAACGATGACAACGTCCTCGAGTTTGACCTTTAATGTCTTTAAGCGTTTACGGTAATAATCAGCGAACACAGAGGAGGAATATAACTCCACCGCTTCCATGTCTTCGAAGAATGGTTGCATTGAACCACTGTGGTAGTCAACAGAGACGACTCTATTACAACCGGCTTCTCTTAAACAATTAGCCACTAATTTAGCACTAATTGGATCACCGAAATCAATAGTTCTGTCTTGTCTCACATATCCGAAATATGGAATGATCGCGGTAATGGTTTTAGCTTCACCTCTCTTAAGAGCATCGATGAAGATTAATAATTCCATTAATTTGTCGTTGACTGGATTACAGGTTGAATGAATAACAATGCAATCTTTACCTCTTACGTCAACGTTTGGTCTAGCGAAAACCTCATTATCTGCGAATCTTCTACAGATAGCGGGAGATTTCTCCACACCGAGTTCTTCACACACCTTGTTAGCGAGATCTTCACAGGTGGTTAAAGAAAATACTAGTACTTGTTCTTTATTTGTCATGTCTTTCTTTTCCCTCTTTCAACTGAAAGGAATGTAAATTTTATTTGAAGAACAATAGCGAATTATTTATCGCTTGTTGTGCCGTTGGTTGTACCAAAGATACGGTCACCACAATCGCCTAAACCTGGACAGATGTAGGCATTTTCGTTTAAGCATCTATCTAATGCACCAACGATGAGTGGGATATCTGGATTGGCTTTGCAGAATGCTTCAATACCTTCTGGTGCAGCAATGATGCAAATGAAGGAGATCTTCTTTGCACCATGCTTTTTGAGCATCTTGACTGCGTCAATCGCAGAACCACCTGTTGCGAGCATTGGGTCGATGAGATAAACGTCTTTTTCGGAAATATCCGCTGGAAGCTTACAGTAGTATTCTACTGGTTCTTTAGTAACTTCGTCACGGTATAAACCGATGTGACCACATGTACAGCCTGGAACTAATTCAAGCAAGCCATCTTCCATACCAAGACCCGCACGGAGAATTGGTACGAAACATAAGGATTTACGATTCACAAGTGGTTGCATGCTCTTTTCGATTGGAGTTTCAATTTCCACTAAGTGGGTTTCGAGATGACGGAGAGCTTCATATCCTTCAAGGATTGAAATCTCTTTAACTAACATTTTGAATTCATTAGTTTTTGTGGTCTTGTCTCTTAACTTCGTAATTTTATGTTTAAGAAGTGGATGATCAAGAATGGTCACGTTTGGATAATTTTTGTAAGCCATCAATTAATTCCTCGGTTGTTTATTCTTCTTCTGGTGAATTGCGTTTTTCAACAGCATTTGTAATCACCATAGTAATAATACCTAAAATTAACGCAGTAGCGATAGAGGTAATTGTAATTGTGTTAAGAATTGTGCCGTCATTAGCGAAGCTGTATGGGATTTGTAAGGATAAACCACCGATACCAGAGATGAGGATGGCAGCGACAATGAATAAGTTTTTGTTCTTGTTGAGATCGACTTGTTGGAACATCTTGAAGCCGGAGACTGCGATGAAGCCATAGAGAGTTAAGCAAACACCACCCATGACGCAGTTAGGAATTGTTCTTAAAGCGCATGTTAATGGGCTAACGAATGATAAGACGATGAGCATGAGAGCTGCAGCGAAGATTGTTCTAACAGAAGCGTTCTTTGTAATAGCAACACAACCAACGGATTCACCATATGTTGTATTTGGGCAGATACCGAAGACTGTACCAACCATGGAACCAACACCATCACCAAGTAAGGTTCTGGATAAGCCTGGTTCTTCAAGTAAGTTCTTATTAACGATTGTACTTAAGTTCTTGTGGTCAGCGATGTGTTCAGCAAATGTAACGAAGGCAACTGGGACGAAGGCTAAAGCAACTTCGAGAACGCCCATACCTGTGATAGCTTGTGGACCAACACCGTTGTTAGCAGCCTTGATAGCATCTAATAATTGAGCATCGGATAATGGAGCAATGACTTCTCTTGTTAAGACATCAGCAAGTCTTGTACCATCTTGGAGTGTTGTGTTGGAGATATAAGCCTCCATAATGTTTCTATCAACACCACCGTTGACTAATTCTTGAATACCACCGATTAAGCTGAAGCGTGGATATGTTAAGAATGATTCAAATGTAATGTTTTTGAAGTTATTGATTAATGGAGTGTAGTCAATAATTTTGAAATATTCAATTTTAGCGGCATAGCCGATACCTGTGAAGATTGCAGCAACGACATAACCAGCAAGAATACCAATGATGAATGGAATTAATCTACCTGTTTTGAATTTATTTTGAACAGAGAAAATCACGATTGTGAAGAACGCCACTAAACCGCAGAGTAAACCAATCCAGTTGTAAGATTGACCAGCAGCAGTAGCTTTAACTAAGTCAGCGGTAGCATTGCCAGCTAAGGAAAGACCGATTAAAGCAACGGTTGGACCAATGATGACTGGAGGCATGAGTTTTTCAACCCATTTTGTACCAGCGAATTTAATGATAATAGCGATGATGACATAGACAGAGCCAGCGAATAAGCCGCCGAGTAAGATGCCCATGTAACCAAAAGCGATTGCGTTAGCTAAAGCGCCTAAGAAAGCGAATGAGCTAGAGATCACGACTGGTGATTTGAATCTTGTAAAAAGCAAATATACGAGTGTACCAAGACCAGCACCTAAGATAGCTGCAGGCATTTGGACTGGAAGGCCAATGATGGTTGGCACTAAAATTGTGGCCGCTAAAACGGCTAAGACTTGTTGGAAAGCAAAGAGCAAGAGTTTCCCAATACTTGGTTTGCCATCAACTTCGAAGATAAGTTTGTTTGCCGACATAAATGTTTCTCCTTTCGCGCAAAAAAAATCACCCGACAACAGGGGTGACTACAAACAGATAAGAATAGCGAATGGGAGGGAAAATTGAGGGAAGAAACCCCCTAATGCGGCGGGAATCTTACACTTTCTAATTCGCTTCTCCATAGCAATCCTTTGCCTAAAACTTTATCACATACACATGATATTGCAAACTATTTTTTGAGAAAATTTTCGAGATAAAACATAATCCAGTTTTTGTCAAAAGATTGGCATAAATTTCTACGTTTCCCACGTTGAGAAAATGCCACTACTGCGTTAGAATAAAATTTGTCTTTCATTAACAAGGGGTACTAGTTATGACCAAAAAAGAACAAGTTATTTTATTATCTGAAAAGCATATTAAAGATGTTCCTGGTTTTCCAAAACCAGGCATTATCTTCAAGGACATCGTCCCAGTATTTGAAGATCCAGAATATCTCCAAATGGTGTTCGATGTGATGGTTGATGAATTAAAAGAAAATAATATTCAATTTGATAAAATCGTCTGTCCAGAAGCTCGTGGATTCTTATTTGGTCCAACATTAGGTTTATTAACAAAGAAGGGTGTTGTCATGGCGCGTAAGCCAGGCAAACTTCCAAGACCAGGTAACTGTGTTTCTTACAACCTAGAATACGGCACCGCTACTCTTGTGATTAGTGAAGATTCCATTAAACCAGGCGATCGTGTTTTAGTGGTTGATGACTTATTAGCAACAGGCGGTTCCGCGAAAGCTTTATGTGAGCTCGTTGAAAGAAGTGGCGCTTCAGTTGCGGGTGTCATGTTCTACATCGAATTAACACCACTCAAAGGCCGTGAACTCCTTAAGAAATATCCAGTGATTTCTATCGTTCCAGTTGAAGCTTACTAAGAATTGTTCATACACGTCGCACGTTAAATCTTTAATTTATTAAAACTCGTGCGACTTTTTTGTGAAAAAATAAATTTTTATGGGTTTACAACTGTCATTTTTTGAATATAAAATAATGGCGTCAAAGGAAAACAAACTTTGACTTCGTATAATTCCCTAATTGGTGGGTTGTCTCTACGCTACACCGTATAATGTAGCACTACGAATCAAATCCGTTTGCGAAATAATCGTTCGTATGTTTCGCCGTTGATTTATGGTAGAGGCTTCCAATTATAGGAAGCTCATTTTTATTTTTTAGAAGATTATAAGGAGGAGAAAAACAAAAATGAAAAAAGTACGTTTAGTATCATTATTAGCTCTAGCTGCTGCCTCTGTCGGTACATTAATTGGCTGTAATTCCAACAATGATTCAGGCAAAGCTGTTAAGGTCGGTTTAATCTGTTTACACGATAGCAGTTCCACCTATGACGCTAACTTCATCAATGCTATGGACGAAGCCGTTAAAAATTTAGGCGACAAAGTCATCTTCGAAAAGAACTGCTTATTAACAGGTGTCCCAGAAGATAACTCTTGCTACGATGCTGCTAAGGATTTAGTCGAACGTGGCTGCAAAGTCATTATCGCTGATAGCTTTGGTCATCAAACAGCTATGCTCAACGCCGCTAAAGATTTCCCAAACGTCCAATTCTGCCATGCAACAGGCACAAACGCTAAAACAGCTGGTGTCAAAAACTACCACAACGCTTTCGCTTCCATCTACCAAGGTAGATTTATGGCGGGCTATGCTGCCGGTTTAAAATTAGTCGATTCCAAGAAAGCTGAACTCGATGCCGGTACCGCTCTTAAAGTTGGTTATGTTGGTGCTTACCCATACGCCGAAGTTAAATCCGGTTACACATCTTGGTTCTTAGGTGTTAGAAACGCCCTCCGTGATTATAACTATGATGATTCCTTAGTCACAATGGATGTTGAATTCACTGGTGAATGGTATCACCCAGAAAAGGAAAGCAACCAAGCCGACAAATTAATCAAAGCTGGCTGCGTCCTCATTTCTCAACACGCTGACTCCATGGGTGCCCCAAGTACTTGTGAACAAGCTGGCATTCCAAACGTTACATACAACATTGAAACAAAGGATGAATGTCCAAATACATACTTAGCCTATTCCCGTATCAACTGGGCTCCATATTACGAAGCCGTTGTTAACGCTGTTTACAATGGCAAAGATATCGAAGGTGAAGTCAATGCTAACTGGACAGGTACAGCTGCTACTGGTTCCGTTGAATACAATGTCAACTGGGCTAACGTTTCTTCTGATGCCACAAAATTAGCAGACTACAAAGCCAAATTCGCTGCTGTTGAAAAAGATGTTAAAGAAAAAGCTGCCGCTAAAGTCTTTGATTGCTCCACATTCAAAGTCAACGGTGCTAATTTAACCACATACTTAGCCGATACCGATGGTGACTACAAAGGTGAATCCGAAGCTATCGCTGAAAAGAATGGCGTTAAATTCTTCAACGAAAGCGCTCTCGCTTCTGCCCCATACTTCGATATTGATATCGATGGTATTAATCCAAACATCCAATAATTTTTAATTAAAACTACTGACTTGCTGGTCCGTGTGGCCAGCAAGTCTCTTTATTATTTATGGAAGCAATTAGATTTGACAACATTACAAAAACATTTGGTAAAAAGGTTACCGCAAACAAAGATATTTCCTTTTCTATCGAGAAAGGTTTAGTGTATTCCCTTCTCGGCGAAAACGGATCAGGTAAGACCTCTTTAATGAACGTTTTAGTTGGCATTTATAAACAAGACACTGGTAAGGTTTTCGTTAATGGCGTAGAAGCCGAAATTAACTCCCCTAGTGATGCTTATAAATACAAAATTGGAATGATTCATCAACACTTCAAATTAGTGAATGTTTTCACTGCGACAGAAAACATCGTTTTAGGCTTAACTAAAAAAGACTACGCTCTTTTCTATAAAGAAACTAAAGAAGAAAACGAAAAGCAAATCGCAGAACTCAAAGCAGAATTAGAAAAGATTCCTGATATCGATGAGAAGTTAAAAGTAGCAATAAGCGAATACAAAGCCGCTAAAGATGAAGAAAATAAAAAAATTAGTGATGAATTAAAGAACGCAAAAAAGAACTGCAAAAAAGAAATCAAGGGCTTGAAGCATGGTAAAAAAGCTAGTGAAGAAGAAAACAACAAATATGAAGAAATCAAGGATTCATATAAAGAAACGGTTGCTAGATTAAAATATGCTTCCAGACAAATTGAAAATAATCCAAAAGTTGCAGAAAAAAGAGAATTAATTAATAAATACAATCTCAAAAATAGAATCAAAGAACTCGCAAGAGAAATCAAATTATCTAAGAGATTCAATTTAAAAGAATCAGCAAGACGTGTTGCCTCAATTTGTGAAAAATTTGGTTTCAACATCAACCCATTTCAAAGAGTTTACGATATGAGCGTTTCTCAAAGACAAACATTAGAAATCGTTAAAGCTTTGTATCGTGGTGTGGATATTCTTATTCTTGATGAGCCAACCGCTGTTTTAACACCACAAGAAACAAAACAATTATTCAATGTCTTGCGTAATATGCGTAAGTTAGGTAAAACCGTTATCATCATTACCCATAAACTTAACGAAGTTATGGAAATCAGTGATAAGGTTGTCGTCTTAAGAAAAGGTGAATACGTAGGTACAGTGGACACTAAAGACACAAACGAAAAAGAACTTACTAACATGATGGTGGGTCGTAAGATTGACTTAAAGATCAAACGTTCCGAACCAAAGAACACACAAGATCGTTTATTCGTTAACAACATTACCGTTACTAATATCGATGGCACCATTGCATTAGATGATGTTTCATTCGTTCTTAAAAGTGGTGAAATCCTTGGTGTTGCCGGTATCTCTGGATCTGGTCAAAAAGAATTACTTGATGTTATCGCTGGATTAAGAAGTTATAAGACAGGTGACATTATTTTCCACAATCCAAAGAAAGAAAAACCAGTCACATTCTTCCACCACTCCGTACAAAAGATTAAAAGAATGTCTACCGAAGGATTCTTTCACGATGAAAATGGTAAGAAGTTAGATTTAAGCAAAAAGAGCAACAAAGAAATCATCGATATGGTTAATAACGAAAAAGTTATTTTCTATGAAGATGAAATTATTGATTTAAAACACAAAACACCGTTAGAAATTAGAGACCTTGGCATTAAATTAAGTTTCGTTCCTGAAGATAGATTAGGTATGGGTTTAGTGGGCTCTATGGATATTACCGATAACATGATGTTAAGAAGTTATCGTAAAGGTAAAGGCATCTTCTTCCATAGAGAAAAGCCAGAAAACCTCGCTAAAGAAATTGTTAAAGAACTAGAAGTTGTGACACCAAGTATTCATACTCAAGTCGGTAAGTTATCTGGTGGTAATATTCAAAAGATTCTAGTGGGTAGAGAAATCTCTTCTTCCCCTAAAGTATTTATGGCTGCTTATCCGGTTAGAGGCCTTGACATTAACTCTTCCTATCTTATTTATGATTTGCTTAATACACAAAAGGAAAGAGGCGCCGCTGTGTTGTTCGTCGGTGAAGACCTTGATGTCTTAATGGCGCTTTGCGATAAGGTGCTTGTCCTTTCACAAGGTAAAGTATCCGGTATCGTCGATCCAAGAAAAGTAAGCAAAGAAGATATTGGTTTATTAATGACAAAAGGAGGACGTGCAGATGAAATCAGAAACTAAACGATTCAAGTTACCATTCCACGTCGTCAAACGTCTTGATATGCCTAAATCACAATACTGGACCATTAAGGTCTGTGGTTTCTTTACCGCTTTCCTATTAGCGGCAATTTTGTGCACTATTCTTTCTCCAGGTACATTTGGTATCTTCTTCGAAAGAATGGCTTATGGCATTTACAATCCAAAAGATCCAAAAGAAATATTCGATTTCTTTGAAACCGCTGGTTTATTGATTCTTGTAGCATTCGCTTTAGCGCCTGCTTTCAAGATGAAGTTTTGGAATATCGGCGCTGAAGGTCAAATAGCTATTTCATGCTTAGTAACCGCACTTATTACGTATGGATTTGAAAAGAACACTCATGTGAGCGACCCAATCATCATCTTTACATGTTTAGCTGCCGCTATTTTAGCGGGTATTATTTGGGCGGTTATTCCTGCAATATTTAAAGCCTTCTTCAACACCAACGAAGTCTTATTCACTTTGATGATGAACTACGTTGCAACATCTCTTATTTCTGTGTTTATTGCCATCATATGTACAAATGGTTCTCAAACATTCCCATATTTAAATACTGGTTCATTGCCAAGGATCTTCAATATCAAATATTTATGCAGTATTTTCATTATCATTGTTGTCGTGGCTTTAATGATTATTTATCTCAAAAAGACCAAACACGGGTATGAATTAAGTGTTGTTGGTGCTTCCGTCAACACCGCTAGATACGTTGGTATTAACGTTAAGAAAGTTATTATTAGAACCATGATCTTAAGTGGCGCAATTAGTGGCCTTGTTGGTTTCTTATTAGTTGCTGGTCATCAACATACATTAACTGCCTCCTTAGTGGATGGACGTGGCTTTACTGGTGTCTTAATTGCATGGCTAGGCCAATTTGAACCAGGACAAATGATTTTATATGGTTTCTTAGTAGCCTTCTTCCAACGCGGTAGCACAAAGGCCGCTAGTTATGCTGGTATTTCTAAAACAGACTTCTCCGCAATCGTTACTGGTATGTTCTTCCTTATCGTTATTGCTACTGAATTCTTTGTTAACTATCGTTTCCTCGTAGAAAAGGATTCCAAATTAAGAATCTTCCTTGATTACGTTGAACGTACATATAACGAATTATTCTATGGATCAAACGATATTAAACAGACCAAAGAAAATATTCAAAAAGGCAGAGCCTTTGTGATGTCTCAATCCAAGAATATGGATGAATCACAATTTAAAGAATATTTAGATAGTTTTAATCCACTTCCTTCACCACTTAGCGAAGTTAATAAAGAAGTTGTCTTGAACAACAAGAAAGAATTATTAGCCGCTAAAAAAGAATTTAAACAAGCTAAGTTCAACAACAAGCAAGAAAAAGCTGAAGCTTATGAAAAAGTAAGAGCTTTAAATAACAAATATAGCGATTCTAAACTCGCTTTAAAGTGGAATAAATACGCAACTAAGAAAGTGGCGAAAGTAAAAAAATCTTTCGCTGTAATTTACGCCAAAAACACAAAGAATGGAGGTAGCAAATAATGCAGTGGGCAATATTTATCGCATTTCTAGCAAAAACAATTAAATCTGCTGCCGTATTCATCTTTGGTAGTACCGGTGAAGCCATCACCGAAAAGAGTGGTCACCTTAATATGGGTATTCCAGGCATCATGTGCATGGGTGCAATGGGTGGTTTATTAGGTGAACGTATCTACATTAGTTCCGTTCCTGCTACTGCACCACTTAATGGTTTTATGATTCTCTTCATGCCAATTATATTCGCTATGTTATTTGCAGCATTAGGAGGTTTAATCTTTGCCTTCTTCACCGTTACCTTAAAATGTAATCATAACGTTACTGGTTTAACATTAACCACCTTTGGTGTTGGTTTATCCGCTTATTTCATTGGTTTAATCAACACTGATAGAATGGGTAAAGATGTTGGTTTAGCAGTTCAATCATTATTTAGCGGTACTTGGGATAAAAACGACTTCTTCGGAAATGTCTTCTTGTCACAATCATTCTTCACCTATTTAGCCATTATCGTGGCGGTTGTAGCGGCCATTATCTTATCTAGAACCAGAATCGGTCTCAACTTAAGAGCGTGTGGTGAAAATCCTGCCGCTGCTGATGCTGCTGGCATCAATGTTGACTTATATCGTTATTTAGCCACTATCATCGGTGCTGCTATCGCAGGTTTAGGTGGTATCACATTCGAATTAGACGTTCTTAAAGGTTACTTTAATGCAAGAGATGCTATTGATGCCTTTGGTTGGTTGTCATTATCACTTGTTATCTTCTCGATGTGGAAACCAAGTGTCTGTATTGGAGCGTCGTTTATCTTCGGTGCTCTTCAACAAATTGGTGACTATTTACCATCTTCCTCTAACGCTCAAAAACAAGCATTCTTGTTATTACCATATGTCTTCACTATTATCGTTTTAATTATCACAAGTCTATTCAACAGCAAGAACACGCAGCCGCCTGCGGGTCTTGGTGTTACGTACTTTAGAGAAGATCGATAATATAATAGCCCTTAACTTTGTTAAGGGTTTTTTATTGATTGCATCTCAATAAATGTCATTTACTTGCTTTGTTTTGCAAAAACAAATAGTATGTTAGGCATAAAGTTTATCTCTAAAGAAAGGAGACACTATGAAAAAAATTATCAAAGCATTACTCCTTAGTGCAGTGATCCTTGGCACTGCAGTTGGTTGCCAAGACAACACAAGTTCCTCGCAAACTAGTAATCCATCCAGTAGTGATACAAGCTCTATTAGTGAATCTAGAACTAGTAGTAGCCCATTTTCATCTGACACTTCTTCAAGTATCTCATCCAGTAGTACTTCAGGTAGTTCAAGTTCTGTTGCTCCAACATTAACAAGTATTACATTAGATACTGCGAACGTTAAAAAGTCTTATGAGCAAGGTGAAGCATTAGATTTAACTGGTTTAGTGGTTACCGCGAACTATAGTGATAATACATCAGAAGCAGTTACTAACTACACCACTAACCCTGCGAATGGCGCAAAACTAGATACCGTTGGTGCTATTCCGGTCACAGTTGCGTATAAAACCGCCACAAGTTCTTTTAATGTTATTGTTGCTAGACCAAGCAAAAAAGCCTGGACTGAACAAGAAGCAAAAGTTATGTCTGATCACTTATATGGTTATGTCCTTCCATTCACTGGTTCAGAAGAAGCAGCAGTTTCTTATGATGCTGAATCAGATATGGTTGAAATCCAAGGTGGCCCAGCCACTAGCGCAGTTCTTGCGGCCTACGCTGAAAAGATTGTCGCGGATAATTTCACTAGAGTTAATTCCACTAACTACGTTTATGAAAAATCATTAACCACTGATGCCGGCTTAAGACACATTAGAGTGGGTTTTGGTAATCGTGATGGCTCATTCTACTTACAAGCATATGATCCATATTATTACGCTTTCCCAACCGCATTCGCGGAATATGTTGCTAAAGAAGCATTTGATTCTAAAACTATCCCAGCATCTATTGACGCTGACTACTATGAAGTTTCTGACGGTGATTTCGGTATCTATTGCTATACAAATAATACTAATGCTGTAGAGGCCTATTCCACTGCTTTAGAAACCGCCACATGGAAAGTTGAAGCGGAACTAGATCAAGGTTATAAAACTGCTATTTCTCCAGATGGAAAATACTGCGTTAAATATGCCTATAATTCACAATATGGTAGTTTAGATATTTTCATGGGTCCATTAAGTTATTGGAACACTAAAGTAGTTGAAGATTTCTATAACAAATATAACGGTTATGTCGTAGACATTCCTGCCTTTAATGTCGCCAATGCTGAATACATCTTTAAAGAATCAAATCTTAACGAACCCGCTTACGCTAGTGAAACATATGAGGCTATTCACGCTTTCATGTACATCTATGGTGCGGATGCTTCTGCCTTACCAAGTTATGAAACAACATTAAAAGACAATAATTGGGAAGTTTATAACGATGATGGTTTCTACCAAGCCTACTTAACAATCCCAAATCAAGGCACTGCAAGACTAGAATTTGAACATAGTTCAAAGTACGGCGCTATTATTGTGACCATCTACTATAAGCTTGATCCAATCATCTTAACTGAATGGCCAGAAGCAGAAGTTAATGAAGTATTAGGCGATATTGTCCTTGGCTCCTTACCAAAATATACCGGCGCAAAAAGAGGCTTCTCGTTCTTAAATGATATGTTTGGAACAGCTGTTGTGGTGCATGTCGAAAGAGGTACAGAAGAAGCTGCTTTGGACCACTACATCAACTATGATTTAGCATTGGCCCATTATGTGAAAAATGAATATAACTCATATTCCGCGCCAGAAAGCGAAATATATATTAATCCAGTAATCCCAGATGGCGGCGGCATGATTACAATCGAATTTGAGAAAACTGGTCATCTCGGAGTATTCCCATCTTCTGTCGTTAACTTGTATTTGCAAGGCGAAGATACTGTTCCAATATATGCATCAGAAACATATGTCCCATATAGATATGGTTATGAGATTATCGCCGAAGACACTATCGCTATTTTCTGTCTCTTCGATCAAGGTGTGTCTGAAAACGCTAGATTGGTTTATGAAGATATACTAACTGATCTTGGTTATACCAAGGGCAGTAATGGTAAGACATTTGTTTCTCCAAATAAGAAGCTCTACATCGATTTAAGTTCTACCGCTGATTATAAGCAACTCATAATCAATATTAGAGGTACTCCGAAATCTGATTTCGTATCATTATGGCCAACCGCTAAAATTGATCAATTGTTCTTTGCAGAAGGCTATACAGATCCACTCCCATCATACGACAAGATGTGTAACGATATCACAGCAGGTAAAAACTACGATGGTAGTCTCTTTGTTCTTATTGAAACAAACGATAAGAGCACAGTTAAAACTGAATACTGTGGTTTATTAGCAAATGCCAATTTCACATACGACTATGTCAATTCTAATGACTATGACGATGTTTATAAGTCACCAAACAATCAATATTCAGCTACAGTAAGCACAAATAGCTTAGGCGTTTCAATAATTATCAAACCTCTTGGTGGTGGCCAACAAGGTGGAGATACTTTCCCAGCTGAAACAATTTATGAATATTTCCCAACAGCAGAAGGTGTTCTTCCAATAATGGAAGACACAAACGCTAGTTTCACTGGCGAATATGATGATTACTCTAGTTCATATAGTGTAAAAGTTACTTTTGCAACAGAAGCACTAGCGACCGCAGCATATAATACATATGTCAGTCAATTAAAGACCGCTAACTTTAGAGAAAGAATTGTCTGGAATGGATATGCTTATATTTATTACTCACCAGATAACTCTTTCATTGTTTGGGTAAATCATAACTATCTAAAAGATGGTGAAATCTATATTGATATCTATCCTGGTAATACAAGTTATTTTCCAGCAGAATAGTGAAATATAAGGTAAAAAGACTTATCATTTGATAGGTCTTTTTTTATTATTTTTAAAATATTTGGTTCGTTTCTATTGTTTTTACGTTGAAAAACAAATAGTATGTTAGACATGCGTTTACATCAAAGAAAGGAAGGAAATATGAAAAAACTCATCAAAACATTACTCCTTGGTGCAGTGGTCATCGGTATGGCGGTCGGATGCCAAGATACTGGTTCAAGTAGTACTACAAGTTCTACCCCATCAAGCAGTAACACAAGTTCTGCAATTACTAGCAGTACTTCAGATATTACAAGCAGCATTACCTCTTCAAGTAACTCGTCTAGCAGTACTTCAAGCAGCGTCACATCATCAAGTAGTAGCAACAGCTCAAGCAGCAGCGTTGCTCCAACAGTAACTGGTATTACATTAAATACCGAAAGTGTTAAAAAAACATACATTCAAGGTGAAACATTAGACTTAACTGGTTTAGTGGTTACCGCGAACTATAGTGATAACACATCGGAAGCAGTCACTAATTACACCACTAACCCTGCTAACGGAACAACATTAAATAACACTGGTGCTATTCCTGTCACAGTGGCTTATGGTAGATTCACTGAATTCTTTAACGTTATTGTTACTAAAGCTCCTAAATCAGCCTGGACTGAACAAGAAACTAAATTAATGTCCGATGTCTTATATGGCGAAGTCTTACCATATACTGGCTTCGAAGAATCAAAAGTTAATTATAACGAACAATATAACGCAATTGTTATTCTCGGTGGTACCGCTTCTGAAGCGGCATTTGAAAGTTATGCAAGAGCGTTATCTTTCAATAGCTATGTTTTAGTTAACGCTAGTGAAATGATTTTTGAAAAATCGGTGCAAACAGAAGCTGGTAAGCGTTTTGTCCAAGTCACACTTATGGACAATAATGGTCAATTCGCGGTTGTCGCTTTAGACCCATATTACTACGCATTCCCAACTGATTTTGCTACATATGTTGCAGATCACTACTTTGCATCTAAAGCTGTTCTTCCTGCTATCCAAGCGGATTATTATGAACTCGTTGAAAATCAAACTGCCGTCGGTATTATTGCCTATATGAGCGCCACTACTGATGACGCTGGCTATAGTGAAATCTTAACTAACGCTGGCTGGGCAGTACAAAGTGAAAAAGTTAATGGTAACTATCTCGCAGTTGCTCCAGATGGCGCCTATATGATTGCTTATGTCTACAATGCACAATACGGTGCCTTATTAATCAGTTATTCTCCAGTTAATTTCTGGAATGAAGTCGCAATTAAAGCATTCTTTGCTAAATATAACGGCACATATGTTGATTTACCTGCTTTAGATATCGTTGGAGCTGCATACTACTTTAGTGAAGCTGACACCAATGAATACTTCTATGAACAAGGTAGCATTGATATGGTTGTGGCCTTCTTAGAAATCTATGGTGGCACTTCTCAAGATGCACAAAACTATATGGCTACTTTACAAGAAGCTGGTTTTAAAGTTTTAAATTCTAAGAATTCCTACTCCGCGACTAAAGCGGTTGAAGGTAAAGGCTTATTTAGATTGGATTATTCTTTTGATCCAGAAAAATCAGTCATTACATTCATCTTCTACATCTATTTAGAACCATTCCCAACCACAGAATTCCCACAAGATGAAATCTCTGAAGCATTAGGTGGTTTCCTTGTTGATACTGTTCCTGGTTTTGTTGGTGAAACAACAGGCTTCCAATTAAATGATGATTCATATGGTTTATATATTGTCGTTGAAGTTGAACAAGGTACCGAATTAGCGGCAATCGAAGCCTATAAAGCCACTTTAGTGGAAAATGGCTATTCTCTTAGATACGAAGGTAGTTCTGAATACCTCTCTGAACATCATGAAATTGTTATTTCTATGCAAAAAGATTCTGGTTCATTCAAAATCGTTATTATGCGTGAACCATATTCATATTGGCCAGGCACACAAATCGCTGGTTATTTAGGGGAAGATGTGACTGATACAGTGCCAGCTTTTGAAGATGCTGACGCTGATACCTTTGCATTTGAAGTCGACGATGATGGCTTATGGATCACAATTCATTACGAATACGAAGAAGATGAAAACGGCGATGAAATCGAATACGATATGGAAGAAGCTGCTAATAACTATGTTAATACCTTAAAAGAAAATGGTTTCTTCAAAATCATGGAAGATGAAAACGGTAACGAATACTATGTTTCCAAGAATCTCCAAGTCGTTGTGGAAGTCGAATATGATGATGTCTGGGATGAAATCTACGTCTTTATCAATAGCGTTGAAGCTTTAACCGCTGGTAAATGGCCAGAACAACATATTGCTTATTTCTTAGATGTTCATCACTACACAGATGCGCTTCCTGCTTATGAAGGCGAATTCGTATCCGCTAATGCAACAATTGGTTTAAGTGCGTTAACAATTGATATTGTTTTAGATACAAATGACACTGAAGAAATCAAAGCGGCCGCTGATGCCTATATTGCTGCATTAGAAGAAGCTGAATTCACATTTTTTGAAGAATTGGGCGAAGGTCAATGCAAGAGATACTATTCTCCAAATAAAGAATACGAAGTATCTGTCATGTATCAACCAGACGGTTTCACCGTTCAAATTGATGAAATCGCTAACGAAAGACAAGTAACCACTACTTTCCCAACCGAAGAATTATATGCCGCTCATCCCGAATTAGAAGATGTTCTTCCAGTTGTTGTTGAAGGTGAGGCTACATTTGATACTCAAATCCAAAGTGACTGGGTTGAAATCTATGTCGTGTATGAAGATACTTCCTTAATTGCTAGCGGTATGGAAGCTTATATAAAATCTTTAGTGGATGCTGGCTTTAAGGCACAAGAAGATACAGCGGGTTATGATGTTGTCTATTTCTCACCAGATGGCACATATTACGTCTGTGTTACCGACTGGTCATATTATGATCCAGCGGGATTCGATATTGAAATCTATTACTATTCCTTATAATAGTTGATTTACAAATTAAAAGGCCAGAACGTCGCTGTTCTGACCTTTTTTATTACTTTAAATATAATTTAACTAGTTTTCTTTCTTCGTGGCTATAATCGCCGTTAAATGCACAATGCATCTAACTAGAAGAGCGCCCACACTATTGGTTAATATCACAATCAATAAATTCCATAACATATTGATGTTCCAGTTAAACGCCATACCGAAATAGAACATATTAGCGATACAGTGTTGGAAACCACAGTAAACGAACAATGTAACGGCAACAATAATGCCAATAATTTTCATGCCCCAGTTTTGTAAGTTTTTATATAAATAAACTGCAATATACACAAGAGCACCACAGAAGATACCTTCTAGGAAGACCATATCTGATTCTGTCTTAGCGTTTGAAATGGCTAGGATTGTATTATTCACACCTTCAACATTCATAAAGATTAAGTGACACAACATGCCTAAACCAAATGCGCCTATCGCGTTACCTACAAGCATGATTGGCAAATTAATCGCGTTTTCTTTTAATTTGTTTCTGTCATCAAAGACGACACCAATCTTACCTGTATAAAGTTGCAATCCTAATACACAGACTAGGATTAAACCGATTGAGAATAAAGCGGAGGCAAATATTCCGCCAGGAGTTCCTGGAAGAAGGTATTTAGTAATGGTAAAAGCAAATGAACCTAGACCAATGGCTAAGCCCGCAAAAATGCCAAAAAGTAAGACCTTCAAATATTTCATATTAGAAAACCGGTTTATTATCTTCGAATGCTTTGATATTAGCGCCACTATAGACTTTGAGACCTTCGGCTTCTAATCTAGCTCTACCACCTTGGAAGCTCTTTTCAATAGCGACCGCTGCACCAACAACTTTAGCGCCTGCTTGATTGCAGATATCTAATAAGCCAAAAGCGGCATTGCCTTCCGCTAAAAAGTCATCAACAATGAGTACCGTGTCGCTTGGTTTGATGTATTTATTAGATACAGTGATTGGTGAAACTGTATTACGAGTAAATGATTTAACTTGGGCTGTGTAAACATCACTACCAACAGTCGCGGATTTACTCTTTTTCGCAAACACTAATGGTAAATCGCCCATTTCTTCTGCAACAGCATAAGCAAAAGCAATACCACTAGTTTCAATGGTTAAGATTTTATTAACACCATAGCCTTTAAATGTTTCTGTGATTTCTTTAGCCAAATCTCTTGCTAAAGCAACATCAATTTGGTGGTTTAAAAATGAATCTACTTTTAAAATATCGTTATTAATGATAACGCCATCTTTTAAGATGCGTTGCTCCAATGATTTCATTATTTTTGGATCTCCTCATTCCATCTATCAATGTCCTCAGGTTTAGCGATGTAAACATAAGGAACATTTCTTTCTAATTCGTTATAGTCTAAGCCATAACCAACGAGGAAAGAGTTTTCTTTAAGGACCTTACCACAATAGTCAATTTTAATATCTTCACATCTGGCATATTCTTTGTCGAATAAGGAGCAGATAATAATTCTTTTTGGTTGATAGTTTTCGTTTAAGTGGTCGATAAGATATTTCATAGAAATACCAGTATCCACAACGTCTTCCACGACCACGACTGTGCGATCTTTGATGTCCATATCAAAATCTTTTTTAAGATTGATCTTTCCTGTTGATTGCACACCAGCATAAGAAGAGATTTGAATGAAATCTGTATATATAGGTCTATCAATACGTTTGATTAAATCGAACATGAAGTTTAAAGCGCCTTTCATGACGCCTAAAAAGAGCGGAGTTTTTTCTTCGTTTTTAAGTTCTTCTGTTAATCTTTTACCAAAATCATTACAAATGTTTTGGATTTCTTCTTCTGATAAAACTATCTCACGATCTGCTTTCATGTGACTGTCCTCCTAATGCTGATGAATGAAAATTAAAATATTTTGATTATTCCCATTCAATTGTGGCGCATGGTTTATTACTTAAATCATATAATACACGATTTACGCCTTTAACTTCACTTAATATTCTATCTCTAATCTTGTTTAAGAGAGAATATGGGATTTCTTCAATAGAAGCAGTGACCGCATCAACACTGTTGATTGCGCGGATAACCACTGGCCATTCAAATGTTCTTTTGCCGTCTTTAATACCGGTTGATCTAATTGGTGGGACGACGGTGAAGTATTGCCAGACTTTTTGATCTAAACCCGCATTAGCGAATTCTTCTCTTAAGATAGCATCACTTTCTCTAACAGCTTCTAATCTGTCTCTTGTGATAGCGCCAACACAACGGACACCTAAACCTGGTCCTGGGAATGGTTGACGGTAGACCATATTACGTGGTAAGCCTAAGGCTTCACCAACTTGTCTAACTTCGTCTTTATATAATAATTTCACTGGTTCAACGAGTTCAAAACCGAGCTCGGCTGGAAGACCACCAACGTTATGGTGAGCTTTAATACCTTTAGATTCTAAAATGTCAGGATAGATGGTACCTTGACCCAAGAAAGAAATACCACTGAGTTTTTGGGCTTCTCTTTTGAAAACATCAATGAAGATTTTACCAATGATTTTTCTTTTTTGTTCTGGATCTTCAACACCCGCTAAAGCATCTAAGAATTCATCAACAGCGTCAACGTAAATAAGATTTGCGTTTAATTGTTCTTTGAAAACTTTAATAACTTGTTCAGGTTCACCTTTTCTTAATAAACCGTGGTTAACGTGAACACATGTTAAGTTATTTCCGATCGCTTTAATTAATAATGCCGCACACACAGATGAGTCGACACCACCTGAAAGGGCTAATAACACTTTCTTGTCACCGACTTGGGCTCTAATTTCTTTGATTTGTTCTTCGATGAACGCATTCGCTAATTCCCTATTAGTGATACGTTCCATCTTTGGATCTCTGACATCTCCGCTCATAATTTACTCCTTACCAATGAATTTCTTCTACTCTATTGAATAGTTTTCTAATTTCTTCTGTAGGTTCTTCCCATTTCTTAATAAGAACCTCTAATTGTTGATCTGGCACAATTGAAGTTTCTTTTCTTTGTTTGTTATAGAAACGAATCTGTTCAACTGTGCGTGGGAATAAAACCAAAACATATTCATCGAATTCAGGATTCTCTTTAACATACTTTTCTCGTAGCACGTTCAAGTCAGTTAAAGCATCTAAAATTACAGTGACGTTATCATACATTTTTGCGTATTCATGAATTCTTAAAGAAAAAAGCTCCCATACTTCTTTTTGTTTAGAAAAATCCTGTGTCTCGCCAGTGAGTTCGTATCTAATCGCATCACTTGAGACAATCAAAGTATGTGGATGAGCCTCTTGGTACGCTTTTGCCCAGGTGGATTTGCCACTACCAGGCATCGCAGATAACATGATAAGTGTTTTCATTTCTTCCTCCGATTCGGTTGAACGAAATCCTATCTATTACGAACTTATTTATAAATAAAAAAGTTCCTACTACATAATCATAGATAGAAAGCGATTATTTTAAAAGTAAAAATAATTATTTTTATAAAAAAGCCATAAAATGAAATTAGGTATTATATGAAAACTAAAAATAATAAGAAAAATAGAAAAAAGAGCAAAAGAATAGGAGCCGCAAAAAAAGAGATGCTTGGTAAAGACATCTCTCTTGAGCAATTGGATTCAATCAAAGTTGATATTTTTGATTAATATAAACCCTCTTTGTATTCACCTTTATCCACTAAGGCTTTTAAGGCTTTGACAACACCTGGTTTGTCTTCTTTATAAGTAACACCGAACCACACTGATGGAGTGGATAATAAGCGCACAGTGGCCTTATTTTCGTGGACTAATTCATCAACGACTGTTGGAATTAAGAATTCTGACTTAGGAACGTTGATATTATCTTTTAACCAAAGTGGGAACTTTTCGCCTAAAGCAGGGATAAGATCTTTGTTGAAGCAGAATAAGTTCATGGACACTAATTGGGATGGTTCAGTTTCAAACGCTGGAGTGCCATCTAATGGTTCACAAACAACTTTATCGCCTCTGGCATAAATACTGGATTCAATTAATTTTTCTAAGTAGCCTTTTTCATCTTTAAAGGCAACGCCTCTTTTAACCGCACCATTTTCAGTCATGGTGTTTTTAGCTTCAAAAGCAACAATCGCATATTTGCCTTTACTGCCTTCTGGTAAAGATTTGAGATAGTTGAATGCAACTTCGTATGTTTCTTTACCGTAGAAATCATCACCATTGATAACGATGAAATCTTCCTTAATCAGGTCACGTGCCGCGTAAATTGCATGAGCGGTGCCCCATGGTTTCTCTCTACCTTCTGGTACTTTGAAACCTTCTGGAAGGTCGTTTAAATCTTGGAAAGCATATTCAACTTTAATGATTTTTTCCGCTCTTTTACCGATGGTATCTCTAAAAGCTTCATAGAATTCTTTTTTGATGATGAAGACGACACTACTGAAACCAGCACGCTTTGCATCATAGATGGAATAGTCTAATAAAAAGTTATTGTAGTCATCCATTGGTTCCATTTGTTTGAGGCCACCAAAACGACTACCCATACCAGCGGCCATAATTACTAATTGCATAATAAAATCTCCTTTTGATGATTATTTAAAAAATAATGCTGCAGCACCAATCTTACCTGAATCATAGCCTAATTCAGCAGGCACAACCTTTACTTCTGGTGTTGCTCTATATCCATAGAAACGCTCTTCAATATACTTGTTTAATGGATCAAATAACGCTGCTCCAGCATTAGCGATGCCTCCTGAAAGGACGACAACGTTTGGTCTAAAGATGTTGCAGTAATTTAAGATACCTTCACCAAGGTACTTGATGTAGTTATTTAAGACATCTTGAGCAGCTTTATCACCTTTAGCGGCAGCTTCGAATACTACTTTACCGCCCACTAATTCGATTTCTGGTGATATTTGCCACATAAGCGAACGTTTATTGCCATACATAGCTTTCTTGGTTTCTCTAATTAAAGCGGTCGCGGAAGCATAAGCTTCTAAACAGCCTTTTCTGCCACATGAACATTGTTCACCATCGACTTGTACGACAACGTGGCCAAGTTCTCCACCTTTACCTTGATTGCCTTCATAAAGTTTGCTGTTAATGATGATGCCACCACCAACGCCCGTACCTAATGTAAGCATGATAACGGTTTCATATGATTTACCCGCACCAAACTTCGCTTCGCCTAATGCAGCCGCGTTCGCATCATTGGTCAAACGAATTGGATATGGTAATGTTTGTTGCATAATCTCGGTCACACGTAAATCATTCCAACCTAAATTATTCGCATAGTTGACAATACCTTTTTCCACATCTAATGTACCTGGAGAACCGATACCTATACCGGCTATTTTGCCTTCTAAATGTTGAGAAACGATATAATCTTTTACTAATTCTGCTAATTGTTGGATGGTTCTTTCACCTGGTTCGCCTTTAACAAAAGGCATGGAAAATTTGTCATAAACACGACCGTTGCTATCAACTGCCGCGCCTTTAATTGACATACCACCAATATCAATGCCGATTGCAATCATACGGATCTCCTTTAGAACTTAATATCATAGAAGACGAAGTTATTATCGTTATCAATATAACCAACCA
>Ga0310696_10000364_pt1 | contig 74335 bp, 63 predicted proteins | sample AusTroGonzalo_MG_4_FD_203885 | JGI IMG/M metagenome (GOLD analysis project Ga0310696, IMG submission 203885) | Bovine rumen microbial communities from tropical cattle in Woodstock, Queensland, Australia - Gonzalo_02 (v2) (version 2) | ecosystem: Host-associated > Mammals > Digestive system >...
TTTGATTATGATGAGAACGGAGAGGTAAGCGCTTCCATTGGAAATAACGCCAATGCAAAGTCTACCGATGATGAGATCCGGGCCCAGTTGGCAACTGTCCTGGAGTACAACAGGTCACGAGGGGAAACGACCAGAATCCAAGCCAACAGTTATGTTTCGGAAAGCAACAATGACATGATAGATGAATGGATAGACCGTCTTGTAGACCGATCCACCCCTGACATAGAGTACTATTTCCAAGAGGGCCTGAGAACCATAATAACATACAACAACTACAAGAATTTGCCCAAAAACGTAAAGACCATATTCTCCCGGGACAGCGTCGTTGCCACAAGAGACTACCGACGGACCACACGCAGGATAGTGGCATTCCAAACGGGTGACAAAGAGTATGACAAGCCCAACAGGGTTCATATCGATGAGTATGACAATATGTTTGTAACAACAGAACAACCGACCGATGAAACCGGCCTCAGGGAAATAATAAACGGGCTTCCCGGTGTCTCTGTTGACCAGCAGGGTCTGGTAACCGTAAACGGCCGGAAAGTCAGGAAAATCCTTCTGAACGGAGATGAAACAGACCTTCATTAGCATTAATTAACTAAACAAATCGTTGAGTAACTATTTTAGTAGTTACATTTGCATTGGTACTAGTTACTGATGCATTATGAAACAGAAAGAAATTACCAAGCTTAGTGAGAAGAAGGAGGTCATAATGAACCACTTCTGGGACAAGGGGGAGCTCTTTGTACGCGAACTCCGCGAGCTCTACCCCGAGCCAAAGCCCCATTTCAATACTCTCTCCACACAGGTACGCGAGTTGGAGGCCGAAGGTTTCCTGGACCACAAGGCATACGGCCCCACCTATCAGTACTTTCCCATCGTGACCCGCAGCGAGTACAGCAAGTTCTCCATGGGCGGATTCATCGGCAATTACTTTGGCTCATACCTGAATGCGGTATCGGCATTCGTCGGCGACGGCAAGGTATCGATCGATGAACTGAAAGAACTTATTGAACACCTTGAAAAGAAAGAAAAATGATCACCTTCCTTACTTATCAATTGAAAGTTGCGGTCATAATGGCCGTCTTCTACATATTCTACCGTCTGTTCCTTATCAAGGATACATGGCACAGACTCAACAGGATTGTGCTTTTGAGTACGGCTTTGCTGTCATTTCTCCTCCCTGTTTGCATTATTACAATCCACAAGACAGAGATACTGCCTATGCCGGTGACCCAACTCATGCAAGCCGTCTCAAGCACTCCTGCCCAGCCATCCACACCCTGGTGGCACATCGCCCTCATGACAGTCTATGCTGCAGGCGTAGTCTTTGTACTGGCCAGAGTGCTGACATCGGTTATACGCGTACGTGGTATAATAAGGCACGCACGCAAGGAGGTTATGGCCGATGGCACCACAGTCTATGTCATGCCCGGCAACGACCCGTCATTCAGCTGGATGGGACACATCGTAATATCCGAGGCCGATTGGAGCAACCATGAAACCGCCGTCATCGACCATGAGAAAGCCCACGTAGCACTCCGCCATTCAATAGACGTACTTATAACCGATATAATAGCCGCCCTGCAGTGGTTCAACCCCGCCATCTGGATGCTGCGCATAGACCTGCGCGCCGTCCATGAATACGAGGCCGATGACACCGTACTGCGCGCCGGCACCGACATACGCAGTTATCAGTATCTGCTCATAAGCAAAGCGGCCGCAATGAACGGATACACAATAGCTAATAATTTCAATCACAGTATTTTAAAAAACAGAATTTTTATGATGGAAAAGGAAACATCAACCAGAAGGAGTCTGCTCAGAGCACTCTATCTTCTCCCCTTAGTTTGCATTTGTCTTGCCGTCAATGCCAAAACCAAGGTCAATTACGTGTATGAGGACAAAAACGTCACCACCAGTATCGTAGTCGATGAGATAAAGATGGACGGAGAATCACTGGAAGGTATGACGCTTGACGGAATTTTAAAAATGATCCCGGATGCAAAGATTGACGAACAGGGCAATGTCACATCACAGGGTCATCAGATCAAAAGAATCGTAATCAACGGAAAGGTTCTCTACAAAAGGGACGAATCTGCTAATGCAGGCACAACTATCCCCAAAATAAGTGTTGTCGATTCCCAATCGAGCATGGACATGGAAATATCCGGTATGTCTGAGGAATCAGTTGACGGAATCATCAAATCCTTACCCGGTGTAGGATTCAACGAGAATGGTCAAATGACCATCAACGGCAAGGCAGTAAGGAAAATACTCGTCAATGGAAAAGAGTATATCAGCGATGCCCAAAGCCCCATCTATGCCAATGACATAGTCGATGAAGTTGAGGGAAAAGCCCCGGAAGGTTACAGCCGGAACATAATAGTAAACGTTGATGAAAAAGATCAGGTTTCTATAAAAAGTGAGGACAAACCCGATTCCAGATTTAACGCAACCGCTTACCGCATTCCTGAAGGCACAAATATGGAAGAATTGATAAATAATCTCCCTGGCGTAGAAGTTGACGCTGACGGAAATATCACTGTTAACGGTAAAAAGGTCACACGAGTACTCGTTAACGGTAAGGAAGTCCCTCTGGAGGAAGCCGATTCCATTACCCGCGCTGTTTACAAAAGAGGCCTTTTCAAAAAAGCCTTTGGAGAATAATAACAACAACTAAAATGACAAAGGGGACTGTTGACTCCGTCCCCTTTGTTTTTTTAATTCTGTTTCTTGCGTTCCGCCCTATATTCGCGGATAATCTCATTGATTTCGTCCAAGGTCATTTCCGATGTTCCATTCTCGGCTGCTTGCTGACGGATTTTATCCATTGCCTGCCACCCTTTTTCAATGATCTGTCTCTTTTGTTCTGACATATATTCTATTGGTGGCTCACAAACAGTGTTCCCCTTGCTTTCTGCCAGATGGATTATCTGAAGCATCTCGGCTGGTGTAACCACGTGGCCATTCTTTGGAAAGTGTTTTAAGTTCCCAGTTATGAGATAAGAGTCTTCAACACTCAATGATACCTCATAAAACACTTTATCATCGGGATCAGGGAATGATCCAATCGCTTCTTTACGGTCACAGAAAACACCTAATTTGGTTATGGTTTCCATCAAGTCTGTTATGTAAGAATCGTCAATCTTCAGGTAATCCCTACTCAAAACTTCTTTATACTCTTCTAATATCTCCGTATGAAGAAGAGGTACTATAGTTTCATTTTTCACCAGTTCAATAACCTTGACTACTGATGATTCCATGTTTTTGGTCAGCAAAAAAGAAACAAGGACATTTGTATCAATTACGGCGTAGTATTTCATATTATTGGATATCGTTATTCTTCTTTTGTCGGCGCTCTTCCCTATATTCTCTGATTATTTCATTGATCTCGTCCAATGTCATCTCTGATGTTCCATTCTCTGCTGCTTGCTGTCGTATTTTTTCCGCAGCTTCCCAACCACGACGGATTATCGCTTCCCGCTCAGACTCCACCTCAAACGGAATCCTTTGCTTCTTGATAACCGCTCTGGCAAAAACATTGAATGCCGTATTTGAACTCATGCCAAAATCCTTGCAGAGCTCGTCAAACTGTCTCTTTACATCTGAGTCCATACGGACTGTAAAAGCTGTCTGTCCCATAACCATTTTATTTGGTTGCAAATATAATCAAAATAAAACCAGATTGCAACCATAATTACACTAATTTGTTTGAGCATTCAATAATGCAACTTATCAAATGTATAGTTTTATAACTTTTTTGTCGTGTTTTGTTGTTTTAATGTAATGTATTGTTTACTTTTGTAGCATCATTAACCATTAAAACAAATTGAATTATGAGAAAAAAGCATCATCTCCTTGACCACAAATGGCAGAAAATCGGGTTTATAGTCTTTTCCATTTGCGTTCTTCTATGCCTTGTTTTCTGGCAAGCCATCATTAACGACTTGCTCCCGTACGTATTCTATGAAAATGTTAAGAAAGACCTTCCCGGATCCGGATGGGCATCGGCACTGGTATTGTTGCTTACGCCGATATCAATCGCCCTAATGGCACTGTCACAGGAAAAACTGGAAGATGAGAGAATAGTTGAAATCCGTCATCAGGCACTTGTGACTATCGTTATCATTTACATTGTTTGGGCTTTATTAATGTTTTTGACTACGCCTTTTTTAAGCCATCTCGTTTCACCCACCACATTTGGTAAAATCAACATGATTATGAGAATACCAACCGGAGTAACGGCCTTTATGGGATATTACCTGCTGATTTTCAAGTTATCTTTGTGGAAACAAAACCGGGAGTTGAGCGATGAAGAATAATCTCAGAGTGGAACGCGCCCGCGTGCGCATGACCCAGCAGGACCTGGCCGACAAGACCGGCGTGACCCGCCAGACCATAGTAGCCATAGAGCAAGGCAAGTTCAACCCCTCGACCGTACTGGCCCTCAAGATGGCCCGCGTATTCGGTGTAACGATAGAGACTCTGTTTGAGCTTGAAGATACAGATTAAGCAAAGATATACCCCAGACGAACCAGGTCGTCACGGGAGTGGATCTGATATGTGAAACCGTCGCGGAGCAGGAACAGGTCATCGGCCACACGGAGTATTTCCTCGTAGATGTGGTCGGTAATGATGATGCCCTTGTTTGCCTTCTGTTCCTGAATCATGGCGCGTATCTTTTCATCATAGACGGGAGCTATATTTGAGAAAGGCTCGTCCAGGATGCAGAATTCGGCATCGGCATTGAGAATCATGTAGAGTTCCGCAATCCTGCAGTCACCGCCTGAAAGTTCCTTCACCTTATGGTTACGGTAATAGTCATATTTTTCATCAAACCGGACCAGGCCCTCATAATCAACACCGTACAAATCAAAAGCCTGCGGCAGCGTCATGCCTGACGGAATGAAATGCTCCTGCGGCAGATATTTTACCCTAAGGCCGATATGCCCGTAATCGGTTCGTGGCTCACTGTTAAGCCGGACATACTTGTTCTGCGGCCTGATGCCGCCCATGATGCACTTGAACAGGCATGACTTACCGGTGCCGTTGCGTCCCAGCACGCCGGTCACCCTACCCTTGTAAGATGTCACGTATGCGCTCTGCAGGACTACATTATCGCCAAAGCGTAGCTGCACGCTGTCAATCAGCAGTTTTCCGTTTTCATCCTCCTGCTCCATCTCAATTCAAATGCAATATGGTGAACAACGGCGGTGCTATAAATATGAGCAGCCTGAAAAATATATACTCAATGACAATGGGAATGACATAATACTCCAAACTGCTTATACCAAGGTTGAGCCAGAAGTATATGGCACTGCTGCGGTCAAACTTGCGGAACAGATACAGGATTATAGGTATTGAGAGTATCTTAAGGATCTTGCAAATGAATATTCCCTCCGATAGCCCCTCGGTATCGCCCGAATTTATCCCCACAATGACAAACGCGCACAATGACACCAGACCGGCAACGACAAAATAGCCGCTGCCGTATCTGAATGACAATCCTATTTTACGCAGTAATGTCATTATGTTTCAAAACAATTATTTCAGCGCTTTCTCAATTTCGGGCTTGATTCTGTCCAGGCCACCCCAACCTACCTGTTTGTAGAGCTCAGTGCCATTCGGGGCATAAATTGCATATTTGGGTACACCGCTGGTACCCCAGACCTTTTCAGACAGATAATCGTTCTGCTCCTCTGTAAGATAGTAATGCTCACCGGGAACGGTTATAGTATAGTGCATCCATTGGTCAAACGGAGAACTTGGTGAGGCAAGATAGAGGAATACAATATCCTTGCCCTTCAACTCCTCCTTATAAGGTGCCATTTCCTGATGTCCCTTAATGCACCAAGCGCACCATGTCTCCCACATGTCAAGCACCACTGTCTTGCCTTTATATCGGTCAAGAATGGTACTGAGGATGTTCTCCGTAGCGACATCGGCCATATCCAGATAATGAACATTCGCAGGAAAGATGTTTTTCTTGTTCTTGGCCATTTGCTCATCTACATTGCCCGATATTCGGTCATACAGATTTGATAGATACGGGTCTTCAATGAAAGGTTTTTTGATTTTCTTACCTCCACGAACCTGTCTTACACCATATAGGAATCGGCATAAATCCGGGCCGATACCCTTGACGTCTGTGTCAGCAAACAAAACGCTTACTCTATCATAATCCGGAGAGGGCACTATGTCCTCATCAAAAAAACAGGCGGGACGGACACGCAGTATATAATCCAAGAACTCCTTGGAACGGAACAACGAATCCCGGCCTCTAGCTACAAGTTCAAAATATCTAAGTTCATAATTAAAGAATTGTTTGCTTTCCAATTCCGAATATCCGTATTGTTTGTTGAATTTCTCAAATGAAGTCACCACAGAATCATGCCCTGCGATTATTTCAGCAACCGTTGTCGCATGACTGGCAGTCCATTCAGCAAGTGTAATAGAGGATCTGTCATTCATACGGTCCCTGTCACATTCATGATTCCTACGGGTGTATTTGGCCAGATAACCCTTAAAGCCCACAATAGCGTCGTGGATAGAATCCGGCACCACATTCACATCAATCAGAACTGTCAGTTCCTCGCCCGGAGCCATCATAGCCTGAACACTTGAGGCCCATCCAGGTCCTGGAGAAGACATGACTATCTGTATGTATTGCGGATAATAAGTCTTGCATGTGTAGTCATACTCTCCTTTATCATTCAGGTAAATAATATCTTGATTGAATGATGACGGGTCAGTGATGTCAAAATGCCACAAGTCTAATCTGGTCTGCATGCCTGGCTTATAGTTTAAGGCCTTAAAATGAATTGTAACAGGGTCTTCACTATATTTCATGGCAGGCCATTCATCCTCCTCCGGGTAATCGGCCAGGAAATCGGCCGGAACTTTTGCAGCCGGTAGTTTAATACCTTTAGGCCGTATATTGAAGAATGTGTATGCACCCTCAAAATCGCCTTCAATGATGTCAAACATCTTGGTGTTTCTGGGCATCGGCTCAAAATAAAGGGTGAAATCCTTTTCCCATGTCTTAGGATCGGTAGTGATGTACTGTCCAAGTTCAAAAGCGTCAGAGCCTGTTATCAGATAGTGCTTGCCATCGGCCTCAATATAGGTTTCCTTACCAAAAGTAAAACCGCCCATGGAGGGATAATGGACATGAAAATAAAGGATCGTACTGTCCTCGGTAAAAACCACCTTCTTTATCGTGTACTGATCATAACGTGTGGCACCGATCACAGGATCTTCCCACACTTTCACTTTTTGTCCGCACGACAATAGTGCAAACAAAGCACTCAAAAGGATTATTGTATGTTTCATAACAAGGATTGAATTAGGTTAATACTAAACGCAAACATAAACTATTCTTTGTAGTTTCCAAAAATTATCGTCCCGTTTTATAACAAATTAAGAACTGACACGTCTTTTAGCAGACTACTAAACCTTAAAATTATCTCAATATGACCCAAAGAACCACATTGAAACGCGTGTTTGGAACATTTCTGCTTATGTTTCTTGTTTGCATTCCGCAGTCTGCAGGTGCAAGAAATACTGCTGCATTTCGCGGTGATTCAATAAGCTTCTCCAAAAGTTTTGACAATCTTAATCTCAACGAGATACTTCAGTCTATACAGAATATTGCCAGTGACTTCTCTTTAAGAGTAGCCGATGGCGCTGATCCCATTAACCTTAATCTCAAATTTGATTTTGACTTTAAAGGCAGCCAGCCTTTCCTGCTCATACAGGTAGTATACAACACCCTTGCAGGCGATGACGGCATGATAAGCCAGATGAAAGACAAGGAGATCAAGAAATTTGATCAGAAGACTCTCAACAAACTCAAAAAGCAGTTCACAAAGAGGTCAAACAAGGAAATAAAGAAACTCTGCAAGGGAGACCGCCAAACCCAGAAAGACCTTAAACGCAAAATCAAGAAACTCCTGGACGGCATCCAGATCAAAGACGAGTGACATTGGGGACGGTTCTCTTTGGCTCTTTTTGGTGACAATGGGGACGTGGTGACAATGGGGACGGTTCTCTTTGTCACCAAAAAGAGCCAAAGAGAACCGTCCCCAATGTCACCTTTTTACACGAACATGTAGACCGTTATCGCTGCGATAAGAAGCAATACTAGCAGACTTACAAACAGTAGAAGGTAAAGGCCTGTCCTGACGGTGAGCCAGAAGCTCTTTTTGTAACCGATGCCAAACAGCTGGTGGTAATCTATCAATATCAGCAGGCCCATAAACATACCACCTATCTCATTGCTCTTGCCCAATGAGAGTATCAGCACAAACAGCATAAAGAAGCTGAACTGACACAGCACATATGCCGCAGTCGTGGCCGATGCGGCCCACCCTATGGAGTGTTTGCGCAGCACTATGCGCATGGATGGCCAAAGCAGCAGGAATATCCCCAGGAAATATTGCAGGCCCTGGCTGCGCAATGCACTCTCAAATGCGGCCAACGATGCTTTCTTGGGTGAATTTACAGCCTCGGGATGACTGTCCAGATGCATCAGTATGTCCATCTCTTCCAGGAAAGAGAGAATATTTTCCGTTTTTATCTTGACTTGCTGATTTAAATCATCCATTTTGACCGAATCCACATTCGAGAAATCCAGACTGGCATATGGCCCGGTATTCAAGACCGAGTCCGCACCCACACTGTAAGCAGACTCATTATCAGCCTTATACTCCGGATGCACAATCGAGGATACCAGCGAAAAGAAGGCATAGAATATGATCAGTGAAGTGAGCGGAGCAAGATAGATATCATGCTTACCTTTTATATAGTCACGGATCATGTAACCGGGGCGCAGCAGCAGATGCACGAACGTACGCTTGGCATCATCATTCATGAAAGGAATGCTGTCAAACGCACCACGATAAAACCCTTTCACATTACCCTCAGGGACATCATCGGCCACAGTCCATTCTGATTTCCACGGGTTATAACCCAGAACCTGCCAGATCCGGAAACCCCTGAGCCACACCTTGAAACTATGTTTTTTCCTTTTCATAACCGACCACAAAAGTAAAGATTATTAACCACACATTTTTTGCGGTAAATAATAAATGTCACATTTTTGCTGAACCTTTTCCACATTTGTGTGTATGCATTCGTGAAGCGCTTCAAAAAAAACGATTTGTTGAACACTCATTAATACAGACAATGAAAAGATTTCTTATTCCGATCATACTGATGACCGTGTTTGCTATGGCCGATGCCCAAACCGCAAAAACCGTGTCCGCCGATAAGCCCGAAAAGATTGTCACATTCGTCAAGGAAGAATACACCACCCAATGGTACATCCGTCAGGCAAAACTCTGGGAAGCCGAGGTCAAAAAGAACCCCAACAACGATGATGCATGGCTCAATTGGTTTACAGCCACAAGATACAGCATCCTGTTTGAGGCACAGGATGCCTACAAAGCCGGCAAAACCAAGATGATTGAAGAGGATTATTCCCCTCTGAAAGAGTTTGCCGTAAGGCTGGCAAAAGAACGCCCCAACTCATACGCCCGATACATGATTGATTACTACTGCAACAGGTTTGTAAACGGATTTGAATGTGAGGACAACATGCTGAAAGCCATAAAGATGCGCCCCGACAACGAAGATGTATACCCCGATTATGTGGTATATCTGCTTCAGAGCGGCGAGACAGAACTAATGGCCGATATCCTGAAAAAATGGTACAACACCGGCGAGTATTCCTATACCTTTCTCTCCTATTCATACAATGTATTGGCAGGAATGGAAGCTGGCGGAATCCTGTTCGTCAATGGAGATATGCCCGTATTCTCCTCACTGTTAGTAAAATACGGTAAGGATATGTTCAAAGACAAGACCATAATCTGCGTAGGTTTGTTCGCAGTACCTGGCTATTTGGACCATGTCTGCAAAGAGTTGGGAATAGAGTTGGAAATAGAACAGAAGGTATTTACAGGAAATTATTTGACAGATGATTACAGGAAATGGGATTGTAATATATTTACAGCCATTGCCCAAAAGACTGGCCGTCCTGTATATTTTTCAACTTTCCTGTCTGAAGCGAATGATTACAAATTCCAGCAAAACGTCTATTCCGAAGGTTTGGTCAACAGATACAGCACCGTAAAGTACGATAATCTGGCCGTAAAGCGCAGAAACTTTGAGGAAGTCTATCTGACCGATTACCTATTTGAAACCTTTGTACCTGAGTCATATAACGCTACAGCATACAGGGTAAATCTCAACTACCTGCCCTGCTTCAAGTCTCTCCTGGATTATTACAGGAAGACTGGCAACAAGGCTCAGGAGGATAAGCTCTACAAGATGCTCAAACACATCCTGGACAACTCAAAGGATCTGTTGGACAAAGAGGAATATAAACGCTACTACGATGAGATTAAGCGCTGATACATTCCGAACCCTCTACCTTGAGCACGGCCCACGTGCCCAAGGTTTCTTCCTGAGGATGACAGGCTATGACCGAGAACTGGCCCGTGACCTTACGCAGGACCTGTTCATGCGCCTTTGGTCCGCCAGAGGGAGCTATGATGAAGGACGGCCTTTCAGCACCTGGATGTTCGCAATCGCATACAATATGCTCAAGAACGAGTACCGCCGTCGCATGACCGTCATGGAGTATGTTGAGAATGCCGATAAGGAGGAGCCTGTCATAGAGACCGATCATCTGGAACAGGAGCAGCGCGACCAGATGCTGCGCAGTGCCATCGGCCGTCTACCTGAACAGCAAAAGGTGGTATTCCTTTTAAGATATGAAGAGGAACTGCCTCTGTCTGAGATTGCCCGGGTGTGCAATATCCCTGAAGGCACAGTGAAATCACGTCTGTTCAGCGCGTTGACAGCCGTGCGTGATTATTGCAAAAACAATGAAAATCAATAATATGGACAAACTGAAAGAACTTGAGAAAGAGAGTCAGGAACTGCTCACCTCAATCAAATCAATGGCCGATAAGGAAAACCTGGAGATGCCCCTACCCGAACTGGACATCACGGAAAACGAGCCGCAATTATTCCGTCGCCGCATTCCTTCATGGGTTGCAGTGGCTGCCATGATTGCCGGCATCGTCATCGGCTTTGCAATGCCTAAACTGGGCAATTCTGACCCAGACACAAAAACATCCTTCAACTACGCCGACACCTGCCGCAGCATCGCCGACGGCGATGTCAACTTCGCTCTCCTCGTCACCCACCTATAAAAATGGTACAATTGGGGTCTGACCCCTTTTGTACTGTTTTTGCCAAAGTGTCCCACAACGAGCCGGCTCACGAGCGCTGTGGGTAAGGGTGCTGTGGGACACTTTGGCGGGAAACAAAAAAATCGCCGCGAGAGCACACCATATCAGATTTTTGCAGTATCTTTGTACCCGTAAGCCGCAATACAGTCCTATTCAAGGATAATCGAAAGCGGTATTCAATCCGATTTTTCATTTTCACATACCTTACACAATGTTCGTGCACGTACTGCGTCATGGATATTGTTAAGGTCAAATAAAACAATGTTTGACATACTGCAATTAAAGAGCAAGAGTCTGGATGAGCTCCAGGCAATTGCAAAGGAGATGGGCATCAAGACCAAGGATGACAAGAACCAGCTGGTATACGATATCCTTGACGAGCAGGCCATATCGGCTGCCAAGAACAAGCCCGAAAAAGAGCGTCGCGACCGCAAGAAGGTTACCCGCAAGAATGGTCCCGAAAAGGTCTATACAGCCGATGAGAACGGTCAGGCCAAATCAGTTGAAAAGAAGAACAATGCTCCAAAGCCCCAGCAAAAGGAGGTAAAGGAGACAGAAAAGCCTCAGGCTCCCAAAGAGGATAAGCCCCAGCAGGAGAATGCCCCGGCTCAAGGTAAGAAAAAACGCAGCCGTGGCGGCAATCAGGACAAATTGAAGGCAGCTTTACAGGAGGAACCGATTCAGCAACAGCCCGTTCAGCAGCCCGTTCAGGAGCAGCCTGTAATTGAGCTTGCCCAAAACGAGGAACTCCCCCAGCCTGCCCAGCAGCCTAATGCTTCCAAGCGTCGCGGTCGTCCCCGCAAGCAGCAGATTGAAGTTCCTCTGCCCGAAATTGACGATGAAAATGTTACACAGGCTGTATCTGACATATACGAGCAGGAAGATGAGCCCATGCGTCAGGTAGCCGAACCGGCACCGCAGCTTGAGCAGCCCGCTCCGGCCGATATGCAGGAAATGCCCGCACAGGCCCACCAGGAGCAGTTCCGCGGCGAGCAGCAGTATCAGCAGAACGGTCAGCGTCAGCAGAACAACCAGAACCGCCAGCAGAACAACCAGCAGAACCAGAATGGACAGCAGTTCCAGCAGAACCGCCGCCAGGAGGAACGCATGTATGACTTTGGCGACGTACTTCGCGGTGAGGGCGTTCTGGAAATCATGCCCGATAACTACGGATTCCTGCGTTCATCGGACTACAACTATCTGGCATCGCCCGATGACATATACGTATCACAGTCACAGATCAAGCTCTTTGGCCTTAAGACCGGTGATGTTGTGGAGGGTGTCATACGTCCGCCGCGTGAGGGTGAGAAGTATTTCCCGCTGGTAAAGGTGTTCCGTATAAACGGTCTGGAGCCGTCAGTGGCACGTGACCGCGTTCCGTTTGAGCACCTGACTCCGTTGTTCCCCGATGAGAAGTTCACTCTTTGCAACGGCAAGAATGACAACCTCTCGGCTCGCGTGGTTGACATGTTCGCACCTATCGGTAAGGGACAGCGTGCTCTCATTGTAGCCCAGCCCAAGACCGGTAAGACCATATTGCTCAAGGATATAGCAAATTCAATTGCTGCAAACCATCCCGAGGCTTACATGATAATGCTGCTCATTGATGAGCGCCCCGAGGAGGTTACCGATATGGCCCGCAGCGTAAAGGCCGAGGTAATTGCATCTACATTTGATGAACCCGCCGAACACCATGTAAAGATTGCCAGCATCGTTATTGAGAAAGCCAAGCGTATGGTTGAGTGCGGTCATGATGTCGTAATCTTCCTTGATTCAATAACCCGTCTGGCACGCGCCTACAACACCGTAGCACCTGCATCAGGTAAGGTTCTCTCCGGTGGTGTCGATGCCAACGCACTGCATAAGCCCAAACGTTTCTTTGGTGCCGCACGTAACATTGAGAACGGCGGATCACTCACAATTGTGGCTACCGCCCTTATCGATACCGGCTCCAAGATGGATGAGGTTATCTTTGAGGAGTTCAAGGGTACAGGTAACATGGAGCTCCAGCTGGACCGCAACCTGAGCAACAAGCGTATCTTCCCGGCCGTGAACATCGTGGCATCAAGCACCCGTCGCGACGATTTGCTGCTTGACCAAACCACTCTGGACCGCATGTGGATACTGCGCAAGTACCTGAGCGACATGAATCCCATCGAAGCTATGGAGTTCGTCAAGGACCGCCTCGAAAACACTCAGGATAATGCGGAATTTCTGGCCAGCATGAATTCGTGAAAATAAAAAATCCCGCTCGCGAGCGGGATTTTTTATTTAGAACGGTAAGTCGTCTTTTTCGTTACTTGGAGCGAAGGGGTCTGGAGCAGCGGGAGCGGCACCAGCGGGAGCGAAGGGCTGCGGGGCTGCGGGAGCTGCACCGTTTACGTCGTGGCTTACGCGCCAGGCGCGGATGTCGTTGTACCAGCGACCGTTGAACTCACGGGCGTTGATGTCAAAACTTACTACTACCTCATCACCTATGTTGATGGCTGCCTGCTGTATCTTGTCCTCACCGAAGATGCTGAACATCATCTTCTTGGGATACTGCTCACCAATAGTTTCCAATACGTACTCCTGTATTTTCCAAGGATTGCCTGAAGCCTTGGCAACACCTGAACGGGGCTCAAGGACTGCGATAATTTTACCTGTAATATCCATTATTCTGATGTGTTTGAAATTGTTTTCGCGAATTTAAGACATTTCCCTTTTTCACCACACATTTTTCCAATCAATTTTTTCCACATTACGGTTACTTTTCCCTATCTTTGTGAGACGCACAAACAGATAAATAACAAAAAGGAACATATATGAATTTCACAGTATCAAGTTCGGCACTGTCAAGCCGTTTGCAGGCCATCAGCCGCGTTATTAACCCTAAGGCTATCTATCCAATTCTTGAAGATTTCCTGTTCCGCATCGAAGGCGGAAAACTCACTGTCACTGCAGCCGATAACGACACGACACTGGAGACAATTGTAGACCTGGTTGAGTCCAACGCTGACGGTCAGATCGCACTGCCCGCCAAGACTCTGCTGGACGCCCTAAAGGAGATACCCGAGCAGCCGCTCACATTCAACGTGAATGACAGCACCTATGAGGTTGTCGTGAACTATCAGAACGGTGAGTACAAGATGGTAGGCCAGAACGCCGACGAGTACCCCACTCCGGCAGTGCTTAAGGAAGATGCCGTTTCGCTCACTCTTTCGGCCCAGATTGTTTCCGACGGATTGGTACGCACAATTTTCGCAACAGCCGATGACGAGCTCCGTCCCGTCATGAACGGTATATTCTTTGATATAAATGAAGAGGGCGCCACATTCGTTGCTTCCGATGGCCACAAACTGGTATGCAACCGCAACAGCAATGTAAAGGCCGACGGCAAGTCATCATTCATCCTGCCCAAGAAGCCAGCTTCACTGTTCCGCTCACTTATCGGCAAGGAAGCCGAGGAGATAACCATTGAGTTTGACAGCCGCATAGCACGCTTCTCACTGCCCGAATTCCGCATGGTATGCCGCCTCATTGACGGACGCTATCCCAACTACGGATCCGTAATCCCGCAGAACAACCCGCACCGTCTGGTCATGGACCGTCAGACTCTGGTCACTGCACTTCGCCGTGTATCAGTGTTCTCACCTGCCAGCAGCGGCCTCATCAAGCTGCGCATCGATAAGGATAAGGTTGACATTTCGGCTCAGGACATTGATTTCTCAACATCAGCCAAGGAGACACTCTCATGCCAGTATGAGGGAGTTCCCATGAGCATTGGCTTCAAGGCTGCATTCCTGATTGACATACTCAACAACATACCCAGCCAGGAGATCATATTCCAGCTGGCCGATCCGTCGCGCGCCGGAGTTATTGTTCCCGCAGAGCAAGCTGAGGGCGAGAATCTGCTTATGCTCCTTATGCCAATGGTACTGAACGACTGATGAAGCTGAATCTTGACAAACCGATAGTGTTCTTTGACCTGGAGACCACAGGTACCAACACTGTACAGGACCGCATAGTGGAGATATCATATCTGAAGGTCTCCCCTAACGGCAATGAGGACATGCATACGCGCAGGGTAAATCCCGAGATGCATATCCCCGAGCAGGCATCGGCTGTACACGGCATATATGATGATGATGTCAAGGATTGCCCCACATTCAAGGAGATCGCCAAGGAGATAGCCCGTGATTTTGAGGGCAGCGACATTGCAGGTTTCAATTCAAACCGTTTTGACGTGCCTCTGCTGGCCGAGGAGTTCCTGCGCGCAGGAGTCGACATCGATTTGAGCCGCCACCGTTTCATTGATGTGCAGGTCATTTTCCACAAGATGGAACAGCGCACCCTGTCGGCAGCCTACAAGTTCTATTGCGGAAAGGAGTTGACCGATGCCCACAGCGCCGATGGTGACACTCGTGCCACATATGAGGTTCTGATGGCCCAGCTTGACCGTTATCCCGATGACCTCAAGAACGATATGGGTTGGTTGTCGGAATACTCATCGTTTACACGTAACGTGGATTTTGCAGGCCGCATAGTCCTGAATGATAAGGGACAGGAGGTCTTCAATTTCGGAAAATACAAGGATGTACCTGTAGCAGAGGTGTTTCAGCGTGACCCAGGGTACTACTCATGGATACTTCAGGGAGACTTTGCGCTCAACACCAAACAGGTTTTAACTAGGATAAAACTGCAATCCAGATAATGGATATTCTGAACGGAAAACATATTGTACTGGGAGTGACCGGAAGCATCGCCGCCTACAAGGCTGCTTTTCTGGTGCGTCTGCTCATAAAGCGTGGAGCCGAGGTCCAGGTTGTCATGACAGCGGCAGCAAAGGAGTTCATTACCCCTCTCACCCTCTCCACCCTTACCCGTAAACCGGTGGTAAGCGAGTTCTTTGACCGTCGTGACGGTTCATGGAACAGCCACGTGGATCTGGGCCAGTGGGCCGATGCAATGCTCATTGCACCCTGCACTGCAGCCACACTTGGCAAGATGGCAAGCGGCGTGGCAGACAACATGCTTGCCACCACCTACTTCTCAATGAAGGCTCCGGTGTTTATTGCACCCGCAATGGATCTGGATATGTACAGCCATCCCGTGACCCAGCGCAACATCGAATATCTTACCTCCATCGGCAACATATTCATTGAGCCGGCCGAGGGTGAACTTGCCAGCCAGCTTGTAGGTAAAGGCCGCATGCAGGAACCGGAGGTTATAGTTTCCGCATTGGAGGATTATTTCTCAAAGCAGTCCCAGCTTTCAAAAAAAAAAGTCCTGATAACGGCAGGTCCCACCTATGAGGCCATAGACCCCGTACGTTTTATAGGCAATTACTCCACCGGCAAGATGGGATTCGCGCTGGCCGAGGAGTGTGCCGCCCGCGGTGCCGACGTAACGCTTATAGCCGGCCCCGTAAGCCTTAAGACCGTAAATTCCGGAATCAAAAGGATTGATGTGACATCGGCCCATCAGATGTATGAGGCAGCAATGAAGCATTTTCCTGAGTCCGATGCCGCAATTCTTTGTGCTGCAGTAGCTGATTTCACACCAGCCGTTACCGCAGACAGCAAAATAAAGCGTAAAGGTGAGATTACTCTGACACTTAAACCAACCGAGGATATTGCCGCATCACTGGGCGAAATCAAGCGTCCTGATCAACGCATGGTGGGTTTCGCATTGGAAACCAATGACGAATTCAGCAACGCTCAGGATAAACTCCAACGCAAGAATCTGGATTTCATAGTGCTCAACTCACTGCGTGATGAGGGTGCGGGATTCGGATACGACACCAACAAGGTCACTTTGATAGACCGCAAAGGAAAGGAAGATCTTCCTTTGCAGTCCAAGAAGGATGTTGCCAAAGCTATCATCAGCAAACTGGCAGGTCTGCTGATGTGCCTTATGTTCCTGCTTATGCCGTTCAAGGCATCGGCACAGGAACTTAACCCCACTCTTACCGTCAATACATCCAAGATTCAGGGCACAGATAAAGATGTATTCACATCATTGGAAGGCGCAATAAAGGAGTTTCTTACACATCAGGTCTGGACCGATTATCATTTCACTGAGAAAGAACGTATTCAGTGCAACTTCAATCTGACGGTCAATAAGTATGACAAGGAGAGCGGCAAGATGACCTGTGATCTTACGGTTCAGAGCAGCCGCCCTGTATATGGTTCAACATATAACACAACGGTATTCAATTTTCGTGATACCGAGGTTGAGTTCAATTACACCGAACAGGACCGCATAGAGTATTCGCCAGGCATTACCCCAGACAACAATCTGACCGCAATTCTGGCCTATTACAGTCTGCTTATTATAGGACTGGATTTTGACACCATGTCCCCCAACGGCGGAACAGACATACTGCGTCAGGTTGAGAACATTGCAGCCAGCGCACAGTCACTTGGCAACGGATGGCGCTCATTCGACAGCAAGGCCAACCGTTACAATATTATCAATGACTATATGAACGGTACCATGGCGGCCTTTCGCCAGCTCCAGTACAAGTATCATCGTCAAGGGCTGGATGACATGACGGCTAATGCCGACCGAGGCCGAGCCACAATAACAGAAAGCCTCGCTCTGTTGCAGCAGGCCAAGCAGGCCAAAAGCACATCGGCCCTGCCTACTCTGTTTACCGAAATCAAGAAAAACGAATTGATAAGCATATACAGTGAAGGGATAGACAAGGAGAAAAAGCAGGTCAAGGATCTGCTGAGCCAGGTTAACCCCTCACTTGCGAATGACTGGAATACCATAAAGACAGACTGATGCTGAAAGAAGTACACATAAGGAATTACGTTCTCATTGACCGTCTTGATATTGATTTCAAGGATGGTTTCTCGGTTATGACCGGTGAGACCGGTGCCGGAAAGTCTATAATCCTGGGTGCCATGAACCTTCTCCTTGGCGGTCGTGCCGATTCAAAGACGCTCATACAGGGAGCCGAAAAGTGTACAATCGAAGGTATTTTCTCCGTCGCAGGATACGGATTGGAACAGTTTTTCCAGGAAAACGAACTTGACTATGATCCCGACGAGACCATTATGCGCCGCGAACTTTCAGCATCGGGTAAGAGTCGCGCATTCATTAATGACACCCCCGTCACACTCACACAGCTTCGTGATTTGGGTTGCCGTCTGATTGACATTCACTCACAACACCAGAATCTGGCTTTGGGTACACAGTCTTTCCAACTGGACGTTGTGGATACCATAGCCGCCAACAGCACGGTCAAGACTGCATATGAACAGAGCTTTGACAACTGGACTGATCTTAAGACCCGTCTGGCCCAACTCAAGAAAGAGTTTGAATCAGATAATACTGACCGCGAGTATCTGGAATTTCAGCTTGAAGGTCTGGACAGCGCAAAACTCACCGATGGTGAGCAGGAGGAGCTTGAACAGGAGTCTGAGATTCTGGACCATGCCGAAGAGATAAAACAGGATCTTTTCAGCACATCACAAATCATGTCAGGTGATGAAGACGGCTGCCTGCATAAACTGCGCAGCGCACTCCAGTCACTACGTTCCGCAAGCAGGAACTACCCTCAGGCACAGGAGCTTGCCGAGCGACTGGACAGTTGTATTATTGAGCTCAAGGATATTGCCGATACGGTTGACGATGCTCAGGAGAGCGTAAACTTTGACCCCGCTCGTTTAGAGCAGGTAAATGAGCGTTTGGACCTTATCTACTCACTGGAAAAGAAACACAAGAAAGATAATATCGCTCAACTGCTGGAGTATGCCGAGAGCATCCGCAAACGCCTGGATCGCACCGGTTCATATGAGTTTGACATAGAGCAACTGACCAAACAGGTGGAGAAAGCCCGTCTTGAAATGGAGAAGCAGGCCACTGAGCTATCTAAAATCAGGAAAAAAGCATCGGATATTATCATAAAGGATATAAAGGAACTGCTCATGCCACTTGGCATACCAAACGTGCAGTTCAACATAGATATGCAACCTTCGTCAGGATTTGACCGGACAGGACATGATGACATTAAGTTTATGTTCTCGGCGAATAAATCTGTTCCCATGCAGGAGTTGCAGGCTGTAGCATCCGGCGGTGAGATAGCCCGAGTAATGCTCTGCATCAAATCCCTCGTTGCTGGAGCACGCGCCCTGCCCACCATCATATTCGATGAGATTGACACCGGCGTATCGGGCGCAGTGGCCGAGAAGATGGCTCTTCTTATGAAACAGATGTCTGCAGGCAACCGTCAGGTTCTGGCAATCACCCACCTGCCTCAGATTGCAGCATTAGGACAGACGCATTACAAAGTATTCAAAACCGATGATAATGACGCCACCCATACACGCATTGCCGTGCTCAGCGGTGACGATCGCATACGCGAGATAGCCGGAATGATGAGCGGATCAACCCTCACCCAGGCTGCTCTCGACAATGCAAAAGCATTGATAGACAACAATGGAAGATGAAATGATATTCGGCATACGTGCCGTAATTGAGGCCGTAGAGGCCGGTAAGGAGATAGACCGCCTGCTTATAAAAAAAGATATGCAGGGTGATTTGTCGCGTGAGTTGTTCGCAGCCATCAAAGGACTGAACATTCCCGTTCAGCGTGTTCCTGTTGAGAAACTCAACCGCATAACCCGCAAAAACCATCAGGGAGTCATTGCGTTTACCACACAGATAACCTACCAGCATGTAGAGGACCTTGTCCCCATGCTCTTTGAGCAAGGTAAAGATCCCTTCTTTGTACTGCTTGACGGTGTAACCGATGTCCGCAATTTCGGCGCAATAGCACGTACAGCTGAATGTGCAGGCGTAGATGCCATAATCATTCCTTCCCGCAACAGCGTAAGCGTGAATGCCGATGCCATAAAGACATCGGCCGGCGCACTTCATACCCTACCTGTATGCCGCGAGAATAACATCAGTCAAACAATAAGATTCCTCAAAAACAGCGGATTACGTATTGTAGGAGCCACAGAGAAAGGTGATCAGGATTACACCAAAGGTGATTACTCCGGCCCTGTCTGCCTCATAATGGGTGCCGAAGACAAAGGAATACCGCAGGAACACCTGGCTCTCTGCAATGAATGGGCGCGCATACCAATACTGGGGAAAATAGAGTCTCTGAACGTATCGGTTGCAGCGGGAGTTCTTATGTATGAGATAGTTAAGCAAAGACTCTCATAAATCATAGGATTTATTTACTAAAACGCTGATTGTCAATCTGTCAGCTCAACAAATACAATCTACGACATTTTGTCGCAGAATGGCTCATGGCTTGCTTGTTGCGTACCTTTTATCAGGAATAAAAACAAGCAATTATGGAATACAACTCTAACAATCAGACAGGACCGCAGAACCTTGAGCAGTTCGCAATCAATCTGAATGAACGTGCGCGCAAGGGCAAGCTCGACCCGGTTATAGGTCGAGACGAGGAGATAAGGCGTGTTCTCCAGATTCTGAGCCGCCGAACCAAGAACAATCCTATACTAATAGGTGAACCGGGTACCGGTAAGACCGCTATCATTGAGGGTCTCGCCCAGCGTATCGTACGCGGCGATGTACCTGAGAACCTTAAATCCAAGACCGTCTATTCACTTGACATGGGTGCACTGGTAGCCGGAGCCAAATATAAAGGTGAATTCGAGGAGCGTCTTAAAGGCGTAATAAATGAGGTCATACAGTCAGACGGTAACTTTATACTGTTCATAGATGAAATTCATACTCTGGTAGGCGCAGGAGCCGGTGAAGGTGCCATGGATGCCGCAAACATCCTCAAACCCGCCCTGGCCCGTGGCGATTTGCGCGCCATAGGTGCCACCACCCTGAACGAGTATCAGAAATACTTTGAGAAGGACAAGGCCCTGGAACGCCGATTCCAAACCGTTATGGTTGATGAACCTGACGTCCAAAGTTCAATATCCATACTGCGCGGACTTAAGGAGCGCTATGAGAACCACCACAAGGTGCGTATCATGGATGAAGCCGTGATAGCCGCCGTAGAGCTCTCAAACCGTTATATTACTGAGCGTTTCCTGCCCGATAAGGCCATAGACCTTATGGATGAGGCAGCCGCCAAGCTGCGTATGGAGCGTAATTCAGTACCAGAGGAACTGGATGAGATTACACGTAGGCTCAAGCAACTTGAGATAGAGCGTGCCGCCATCAAGCGTGAGAACGACACTGTAAAACTCAAGCAACTTAATGCCGAAATTGACAATTTACAGAAACAGGAGAAGCTTATTCGCGATAAATGGGAATCCGAGAAGGCACTTGTTGCCAAGATTCAGCAGGATAAGCAGCATATTGAGCAACTCAAGGTTGAGGCCGACAACGCCGAGCGTGACGGCAACTACGGCCGTGTGGCCGAGATCCGTTACGGCAAGCTCAAGGAACTGGAGGCCGATATAGCCCGCATACAGGAGGATCTCCACTCAAAGCAGGGCGACAGCGCCCTTGTCAAAGAGGAGGTTACCGCCGATGATATAGCCGAGGTGGTATCACGTTGGACCGGCATACCGGTAAACCGCATGCTGGAGAGCGAGCGTGAAAAGCTTCTGCATCTTGAAGAGGAGTTGCACAAGCGTGTGGTTGGTCAAGAGGAGGCCATCAGCGCTGTAGCCAACGCAGTACGTCGCAGCCGTGCCGGCCTGCAGGATCCCAAACGTCCTATAGGCAGTTTCATATTCCTGGGTACAACAGGCGTTGGTAAGACCGAACTTGCCAAGGCCCTGGCTGAGTATCTGTTCAATGATGAGAAACTCATGACACGTATAGATATGAGCGAGTATCAGGAGAAGTTCTCAGTGACACGTCTTATAGGAGCTCCTCCCGGATATGTAGGTTATGATGAGGGTGGCCAGCTTACCGAGGCTGTAAGACGTAAGCCCTACTCCGTGGTGCTGTTCGATGAGATTGAAAAGGCTCACCCCGATGTGTTCAACATACTGCTGCAGGTACTTGATGACGGCCGTCTGACCGATAACAAGGGTCGTACGGTGAACTTTAAGAATACCATAATCATAATGACCAGCAATCTGGGCAGTGATTATATTCGTGAGCGTTCAGCACAGGTTGGTACAACTGATGAAAGCCGCCAGCAATGGTTGGATGAGACCCGCAAGCATCTGCTTGACATGCTTAAGCAGACTATACGTCCGGAGTTCCTGAACCGTATTGACGAGACTGTGGTATTCATGCCTCTGCGCGAATCAGAGATACGTCAGATAGTAAAGCTCCAGGCTCAGGGTGTATGCCGTATGCTCGCCGAGAGCGGAATCAACCTCACGATTGATGATTCTGCAATAGACCTGATATCAAGGGCTGGTTATGATCCGGAATTCGGTGCACGTCCTGTAAAACGTGCCTTGCAGACACTGTTGCTTAACAAACTCTCTACGATGATACTGTCAGGTGAGATTGATCGCAACAAACCTGTAACCGCTACAGCACAGAACAATCAGTTGGTTTTCAACTAACAATAAAAAAACGTCCCGGGTGACTACAATCAAATCACTCGGGATCGTTTTTTATCAATTATTGGAAAAGGTATCTGATTAATTATTCTATCTTTTCTTGATCTGTGACAAAATTAGTTACTGAAGTATTCACAAGATTCATTTTTGTTTCCCAATTGATTAAGATTTGTTTCATTTCCTATGCAAATGCCTGAAATTCACACTTTTTAATGGTTTCACTTTTCCGTCGAAATAATTTTTCGAAATAAATATAAGGCACATTTAAGTTGGTTTCAAAAAATCAATTACCTTTGCAACCGCAAAAGCAAATGGTACCTTGACCGAGTGGCTAGGTATCGGTCTGCAAAACCGAGTACGGCGGTTCGAGTCCGCCAGGTACCTCTAAAACAAAAATCCGGCCATGGGTCGGATTTTTGTTTTAGAGGCACCTGGCGCAAATACCTTTAAAAAATGACCACCAAAGCAGTTATACGCTCAATGAGACTTAGGACTCTCCCACTCTCTACAGCTGGGATTGTGCTGGGTATTATGCTGGCTTGCGCAGAGCATAGCGTCCCTTGGTACGTTATTCTACTTACAATACTGACTACGGTTTCGCTGCAGATTCTGTCTAATATGTCCAACGAGCTGGGGGACTGGCTCAACGGTGTGGATGGAAAAGGCCGTGAGGGACCAAAGTACGGAATTGAAGGCGGAGGACTGACTGAGGATGAGATGCGCTCATGCATACGTATCATGGTACTGGTTTGCTGTATTCTGGGTTTGGGCATGATCCGGGCTTCGTTCGGCACAATACTCCGCATTGAATCGGAATGCCTGGTAGCACTGGGCGCCGCAGCCATCTGGGCCGCCATGCACTATACCTTAGGCAACAAGCCTTATGGCTACAGGGGACTGGGTGACATATTCGTATTCCTGTTCTTTGGGCTTGTACCCGTAGCAGGCGGCTTTTTTGTCTGCTCTCATCAGATAGATTTCAGTACCCTGATACCAGGTGCCGCCATAGGTCTTTTCAGCGTAGGAGTTCTGAACGTAAACAATATGCGCGATATGAAATCGGACGCAGCCACACGCGTGACAGTTCCGCTAAAACTGGGTGAACACCGCGCCAAAATTTACCACACAATACTTATTGTAGGCGGTTGGTGTCTCATGCTGCTGTACACCATTCTGTTCACAAACGGTTGGCTGCCATACCTTTACATCATTACTCTCCCACTCTATGCGAAGCATCTTGCAGGTGTATGGAAACGTTCCGAGCGTGAACTTGACCCCATGCTTCCCATGCTGGTTATTTCAACATTCATCTTTGCCCTGCTTGCAGGCACAGGTTTCATTCTTCAGTAAATATGCCCAAGAAAGAAGGAATACGCGAGCTTTTTGATGACATTGCGGTCAAGTATGACCGCTTCAACCATATCTCATCATTCGGGGCTGACCGCTCATGGCGCCGCAAAGCCGTACGCGAAATAGCAGATACAAAACAGCCTATAAAAGTGCTGGATGTAGCTACCGGAACCGCCGATTTTGCCATCGCCGTAAACCGCAAGGCAGCAGCCGGTTCACATATCACAGGCATTGATCTTTCCGAAGGTATGCTTGAGGTGGGAAAAAATAAATGTCAGGGCCTGCCGATAGACCTGGAGGTCGGAGATGCCGAAAACCTACAATTCGACGACGATACATTTGACCGCGTTTGCGTAGCATTTGGAGTTCGTAATTTTGAGAACCTTATTAAAGGTCTTAAAGAGATGCACCGTGTTCTCAAACCCGGTGGAAAATTGGTTATCCTGGAACTCTCCTATCCTAAAAACAGACTGATTTTCAGCTTATACAAGTTCTACTCTCTCAAGATACTTCCCAAAATAGGAGCAGGAATGACAGGTAATACAGGTGCTTTCACCTATCTGCCCGACTCCATTCTCAAGTTTCCCTTACCCGAGAAGTTTATTCCGATGCTTAAAGAAGCCGGTTACAGCTCTGTACATGCACGCCAGTTTCTGTTCGGCGTATGCCGAATGTATTGCGCAGTAAAATAACCTCTTTGTTTATAATGAACGGACTTTTTTCCTAATTTCGCACTCACAACACATAACACAAATAAAAATGAAGAAGAACCTACTAACCTTGTCGATTGCCTTTATCTCCTTTTCCGCAATACTCCTTTCCGGATGTGATAAGGAAGATCCCGATGCTATTCAAACTGATGTAGTGAACAAAGGATTACAGCTTGTAACCGGTGCCGACGGAAAAGATTATTATGTGGTAGATCTCGGATTACCGTCAGGTAACCTTTGGGCAACATGCAATATGGGAGCCGCCAGCCCCGAGCTGACCGGATCATTATATGCATGGGGCGAGAAAGAGCCCAAGCAGAACTTCGAGTGGAGTAATTACTTATGGAACAGTGACGAGAATGTCGCAGACCTTACTAAATACTGCTCAACTGACGGCAAAACACAGCTTGAAGCAGCCGATCAGGCACCTGCTTATACAATGGGTCAGGGTTGGCGCATTCCAAGCAAGGATGATTTCCTGGAATTGCTGACAACCAGGAATTGCACAAGCAAATGGTGCAAGCTTAATGGCGTAGGAGGATTCCTTTTCACCAGCGTCAGGAAAGGATATGAAGGCAATAGCATATTTATGCCCATATCCGGAATGAAAGACCACGATGTCATCAGGTTTGAAGGACAGTACGGATGGTATTGGTGCAACTCTCTTTTTTATGACTCCGAGAAACAGAAGACCGTCTACACCGAAGCAAGCGCTTTGTGGTTTGAGCATGATGATGTTGACAACCATATAATCAAGTCAAGACCTCGCAGTGTAGGACTTCCCATTCGCGCCATTTACGTAGGAAAGTAAATTTTAACGCAAAATAATACAGGTTTTATTCATATAATTCCTCATTTACACTAATTTCGCACCCGGTTTCAGAAAGATATGGAAATGGCATTCAATTTCAAGGAAATAGCAGGAGCATTCGTAGTGCTTTTTGCAATTCTGGATATAACCGGGTCAATACCTATCATCATTGACCTGCAGCACAAGACGGGAAGAGTTCCCGCCTTCAAGGTCACAATCATATCCTGGATTCTGCTCACTATAATTTACTTCCTGGGAGACGGCGTACTGTCTTTGTTCGGTGTGGATGTAGAGTCTTTCGCCGTTGCCGGTTCGATAGTTATTCTGGCCATCGGATTCGAAATGATATTCGATATAACCATTTTCAAATACGATGCTGGCCCAAAGGAGATGTCATCGTTTGTTCCGCTGGTATTTCCTCTGATAGTAGGAGCCGGTTCATTCACCACCCTGCTGTCTCTTAAGGCCGAGTATGCCGCAATCAATATCATGATTGCCCTGGGTTTGAACATGCTGTTCATCTTCATCGTACTCAGGTCAATCGGTCGGATTGAGAAGATTCTTGGACCTGGACTGATTTACGTTCTGCGCAAGTTCTTCGGCATTATCCTGCTGGCCATCGCAGTAAAACTGTTTGCAACCAATATCGGTCATCTTATCGGATAATTTCGTAACTTTGCGCTACGAAAAAATTATCCTGAATGATAGAAAAGCACCTTGTCCTTAATGATGCCGACCCCGCAGTATTCTTCGGAGTCAACAACACCAATCTGCAGTTACTTAAGGCCCTGTTTCCAAAACTCCGCATAGTGGCTCGCGGCAATGTTATCCGTATCATGGGTGATGAGGACGAGACTTCACGTTTTGAGCAAGCCGTACTTAAGCTTGAGATGTACTGTGCCAAGTACAACTCACTCAAGGAAGAGGTTATTGTCGATATAGTAAACGGCGACGAGCCTAACGGAGAGAAAAGTTCGGACGTAATCCTGTTCGGAGTTACCGGCCGCCCCATCCTGCCCCGCAGTGTCAACCAGAAGAAACTGGTTACTGACTACGCCACACACGATATGCTGTTTGCCATAGGTCCCGCCGGATCGGGTAAGACATATACAGCTATAGCTCTGGCAGTACGTGCTCTCAAGAACAAGGAGGTAAAACGTATCGTTTTGTGCCGTCCCGCAGTGGAGGCCGGCGAAAAGCTTGGATTCCTGCCGGGTGATATGCGTGAAAAGATAGATCCGTTCCTGCAGCCTCTTTACGATGCACTTCAGGACATGATTCCCACAGCCAAGCTAAAGGAGTACATGGATTTCAATATAATCCAGATAGCACCGCTGGCATTCATGCGCGGACGCACCCTGAATGATGCCGTAGTTATACTTGATGAGGCACAGAACACCACCCCGCAACAGATCAAGATGTTCCTTACCCGCATGGGATGGAACACCAAGATGATCGTTACAGGTGACCTTACCCAGATTGACCTGCCACCCACACAGATATCAGGTCTTGTTCAGGCACTGGATATCCTGGACGGAGTTGAAGGCTTGAGCATCATACGCATGACAAAAAAGGACATCGTGCGTCACAAGCTAGTAACGCGCATTGTAGATGCATATGACCGCTACGAGCAAACCCATAAAGACGAAAGAAGAATTTCTAAAAAAGATAACAATGAGCAAAGCATTGACAAGAACTGATTTCCAGTTCAAAGGACAGAAGAGTGTATATCACGGCAAGGTTCGTGACGTGTATAATATCGATGACGACCTGATGGTAATGGTTGCCACAGACCGCATATCGGCCTTCGACGTTATCCTGCCCAAGGGTATTCCTTTCAAAGGACAGGTTCTTAACCAGATAGCAGCAAAGTTCCTGGATGCCACCGCCGATATCTGCCCCAACTGGAAACTGGCCACTCCCGATCCAATGGTTACAGTAGGTCTCAAGTGTGAGGGATTCCGCGTAGAAATGATTATCCGCGGCTACCTGACCGGTTCTGCATGGCGTGACTATAAGGCCGGATGCCGCAACCTTTGCGGAAATATCCTGCCCGAGGGTATGAAAGAGAACCAGAAGTTCCCCGAGCCCCTTATCACCCCCACCACAAAGGCCGAGGAGGGTCACGATGAGAACATCTCCAAAGAGGAGATCATCAAGCAGGGTCTGGTAAGCAAGGAGGACTACGAGGTTATGGAGAAATATACCCGTGCTCTCTTTAAGCGCGGAACTGAGATTGCAGCTCAGAAAGGCCTTATCCTGGTTGACACCAAGTATGAGTTCGGCAAGCGTGACGGTAAGGTATATCTGATTGATGAGATCCACACTCCCGACAGCTCACGTTATTTCTACGCTGATGGCTATCAGGAGAAGTTCGAGAAGGGTGAGCCCCAGAAGCAGCTCTCAAAGGAGTTTGTACGCCAGTGGCTCATTGAGCACAATTTCATGAACCAGCCCGGTCAGGTTATGCCTGAGATTACCGATGCATATGCCGACAGCGTATCGGACCGCTACATCGAGCTTTACGAGCATATCGTAGGTGAGAAATTCGTAAAGGAGAGCGGCACAGACCTTGCTGCCCGTATTGAGAAGAACGTAACTAACTGGTTAAGCAAAAGATAATGTTTGGTGCATTACTCGTAATAGGTGCCGTGTTGTTTATCATCGTAAAGGCGGTAAACAACTCACTGAACAACCCTGAGGACGTCTCTTTCCCTCAACAAAAGGAAAAGGAACAGGATCCCGATTTTGAGCCTATCCCTATGGAGGGGCAATCCGAATCGGAGCCTCAGCACAAACAGGAGCCCCAGACTGAGCCTGAGCCTGTATTTGAGGAGCCAATAGTTGAGGAGCCTGTATTTGAGGAGCCCAAGGTTGAAACGGAATCCAAACCTGTAGGCAAAGACTACAGCACATACGGCCATCTGTTCGGCCTGATAGGCAAACCGCTCGCCCACTCAACATCAAAGGTACGTTTCAACAAGATGTTCCGTGAGCAGCATATCAACGCCTATTATGAGAACTTCGAACTCAATGACATTGAGGAGGTTACCACACTGGTTGCCAACAATCCCAACCTTTGCGGATTCAATGTAACCATCCCTTACAAACAGGATATTATCCCCTACCTGACCCGCTTGGATGAAACCGCACAGGCTATTGGTGCTGTCAATACCGTAAAGGTCATACACAAGGAATCCGGCACCGAGTTAATAGGTTACAATACCGATTGGATTGGATTTACCGAATCATTCAAGGAGATGCTTGAAGGCCATAGGAAGGCACTTATACTGGGTACAGGCGGCGTATCCAAGGCTGTCAAGTATGCCCTTGACAAACTGGGAATTGAAAACCGTTTCGTGTCACGTAACTCCACATTCGATATCATGGGCTATTATGAGCTCTCACCATCAATAATGGATGAGTATGACGTGATTGTAAACTGCACTCCTCAGGGTATGTGGCCGGATACTAACCAGTGCCCCGACATACCTTACACTTTCCTGTCAGGTAACCACGTGCTGCTTGATGTGATAGCAAATCCCGATGAGACTCTCTTTATGAAGAAGGGCCGCGAGCACGGTGCATTGGCCAAGGGAGGTAAAGATATGCTTGAACAGCAGGCTGTAGCTGCCTGGAATATCTGGAACAGCATCGAAGTATGAGAAAAACGCTGGCATCAATTCTGCTTGTCCTGATCTGCGGACTTGTATCGGCAAAGGTTTACAGACCGGCTGATATTACTCCCGTACATTTACAGGACCGCAACCGTTACACCTCAAACCCCGACGGAATACTGTCGGCCGAGGCTGTTCGCAGGATTGATGCAGCATTCCGTACCGTCGAGGACAGCACAGGCATTCAAACCCTGGTTGCAGTTGTGGGTGACATTGACCCGGATGACTGTTTTGAATTCGCTCATCAGCTTGGTGAGAAAGTCGGTGTAGGCCGATCCAGCTCGGACAACGGCCTGGTTATTCTGCTCTCTACCGGTGAGCGTTGCATACAGTTCGCTACCGGTTACGGCGTTGAGGGTGTTTTGCCCGATGCAATCTGCAAACGCGTCCAGGAACGTTACATGAATCCATACTTTGCCGATGACGAATGGGATGAAGGTATGGTTTCAGGCGCCGAGGCATTAAGGGATATACTGCTCAAAGGTGAGTATTATGATGACGACGATGCAGACACACTAAACTTTTTGGCCGGCATTATAACTGTCATCGGAATGTCTCTCTTTGTCATTGGCTTAGTTCTGTACATTGACCGTAAAAGCCGTAAATGTCCAAAATGCGGAAAGATTGCATTGAAACAGGTCGGAATTTCGACCATTTCAAAGCATAACGGTGTCAAGAAGGAGATGATTACCTTGAAATGTACCCACTGCGGATATATCACTTCAAGGAACCGCACTTCATACTACTCCACCGGAGGTAACGGCGGAGGCGGTCATATAGGCGGAGGTCACTTTGGCGGAGGTGGAAGTTTTGGAGGCAGTTACGGTGGCGGCCATTTCGGTGGCGGAGGTGCCGGCTCACGTTTTTAACTGAAAGTAAACTGATTAAACTATAGAAAAATGAAAAAGAAGAGTACTTGGATTATCATTGGCATAATCGCAGTAATTGTAATTTGGGCTATCAGCATCAACAACAGGATGGTTGGTATGGAAGAGAACGTAAACAAGTCATGGGGCAACGTTGAGAACGTATATCAGCGTCGTGCCGATCTCATTCCAAACCTCGTAAACACCGTAAAGGGCTATGCCGAACATGAGACATCGACCTTTGAGGCTGTCGTTAACGCCCGTGCCAAAGCTACAGCAATCTCTGTCAATCCCGAGAATATGACTGCCGATCAGCTCAAGGAGTTCCAGAAAGCTCAGAACGAGGTAAGCGGCGCTCTTGGCCGCCTTATCGCCATCAGCGAGTCATACCCCGAACTCAAAGCCAATGAGAACTTCAAGGAGCTTCAGGCACAGCTTGAAGGCACCGAGAACCGCATTGCGGTTGAGCGCAAGAACTTCAATGAGTCAGCCTCCAAGTACAACACATACATCCGCAAATTCCCGCAGAGCATAATTGCAGGTATGCGCGGTTTTGAGAAGAAACCCTATTTCGAGGCCGAGGAAGGTGCAAATAAAGCTCCCAAAGTAGAATTCTGATGGAATCAAACGAACGTTATATGCTGCGTGGCGTATCGGCATCCAAGGAGGATGTACACAACGCCATCAAGAACATTGACAAAGGTCTCTATCCAAAGGCCTTCTGTAAGATCATCCCCGATATTCTGGGCGGTGATCCCGAGTACTGCAACATCATGCACGCCGACGGCGCAGGCACCAAGTCTTCACTGGCTTACGCTTACTGGAAAGAGACAGGAGACCTGTCTGTATGGAAAGGAATTGCACAGGATGCACTTATCATGAATATCGATGACCTGCTCTGCGTAGGTGCAGTCGATAACATTCTGGTAAGCTCAACCATCGGCCGTAACAAAAACCTGGTTCCCGGCAGCGTAATCAGCGCAATCATCAACGGTACCGATGAACTTCTGGCCGAACTCCGCGAAATGGGCGTAGGAGCATATGCTACCGGCGGTGAAACTGCCGATGTAGGTGACCTGGTACGCACAATTATTGTGGACAGCACCGTTACCTGCCGCATGAAGCGCAGTGATGTGATTAACAACGCCAATATCCGTCCTGGCGACGTGATTGTAGGTCTTGCATCATTCGGTCAGGCCACATATGAGAAGGAGTACAACGGCGGAATGGGCAGCAACGGCCTTACCAGCGCCCGTCACGATGTATTCGGAAAGAGCATCGCAAAGAAATATCCCGAGACATATGACCATGCCGTTCCGGAAGAACTGGTTTATTCAGGCGGTCTGAACCTGACCGATAAGGTTTCAGGTTCACCTCTGGATGCCGGCAAGCTGGTACTCTCTCCCACCCGCACATATGCTCCTGTGGTAAAGAAGCTGCTTGATGCACTTCGTCCGCAGATTCACGGTATGATTCACTGCTCAGGCGGCGCACAGACCAAGATACTGCACTTTGTTGAGAACGTACATGTGGTTAAGGACAATATGTTCCCCATCCCGCCGCTGTTCCGCACTATTCAGGAGCAGAGCAAGACCGACTGGAAAGAGATGTACAAGGTGTTCAACTGCGGTCACCGCTTCGAGGTTTATCTGCCTAAGGAATACGCACAGCAGGTAATAGAAATCAGTAAGTCCTTCGGAATCGATGCCCAGATCATCGGCCGCATCGAGCCTTCCGATCACACTCACCTGACCATCCATAGCGAGTACGGTACTTTCGAGTACTGAAAATAACACAAAAGAGTACCAAAGGGGTCAGACCCCAATGGTACTTTTTTCAAAAATGATACCATTGGGGTCTGACCCCTTTGGTATCATTTTCACTTTACCAGTTTATATCTCCAGTGCCACTCTTAATCTTCGAAATATTATCGTAGTGGAGTCGGCCAGATATATCACCCGATCCAACTACTCGTGCATTGGCGTTGTGAGCACGACCGTTGACACGGATATCACCGCTACCGGCAACACTGGCTTCCAAATCCTTCTCAACCTGAGCCTCTGCAATATTCAAATCGCCCGATCCGGCAACAGTAACCTTGAGATTAACGGCATTAATTAAAGATGCTCCCCAATCGCCGCTTCCAGCCACGCTGACGCGCACATTACCTGCATCTATCCTTTCAACCCTGATATCGCCAGATCCGGACAGAGTTGACTCAAACCTGTCGCAAACAATCTTCTTGGCAACGATATCTCCGGATCCGCCTAAAATTATTGTAAGATCTTCACTACTCTCTATATCCGAAGTACAGATAATACTGCCGCTTCCGGCCATGTTAAGTTCGCTTATCTCAGGACTGCCTACCCTTACTCTAAGACGTACGTTACGGTAACGGTTGGGTTCTACCGATATCTCAAGTTTACCGCGTTTTACAACAGTATTTATTTTGTCAAAATACTCCTCATCACCGTCAACAATTACATATTGCTCATCGGATTGCTCATAAAAAACGTCAAACGGGCAGGTATTTGAAACAGCGTTAAATGCAGGCACATCACGTACCTCACTGTCACAGTTTGTAAAATCGGGATTCTTTGTAGAGAGCCATACCACCTGGGCATCGACCATGTTGCATGACTGCAATAAAGCGCACATAGCGTAAACCAAATAAAATCTTGTCTTCATTTTTATAGTGTTTTAGTTTTTGTTTCACCGAATACACCATAAAGACGAAACACTCCAGATTTTGTTAATGAAAAAAGGTGCCATTGGGGTCTGACCCCTTTGGCACCTTTTTATGTTAGATAGAAAGTCCAAACGTTTTCTTGATGGGACTCATTACAAACATTGACTGGATGGAGCCGACGGTATCGGTGGTGCCAAGGACGTTCATGATGAACTCCTTGTATGAGCGCATATCGGGACAATAGACTTTGAGCAGGTAGTCAAACTCACCGGAGATGTTGTAGCACTCCGCCACCTCTTTCATATTACGTGCGGCTTCTTCAAAGGTGTAGGCAGTCTCGCGAGTCATCTCGCGAAGTTTGACGCAGCAGAATACTACAAACCCCAGATTGAGTTTCTCTGGGTCTAAAACAGCAATATACTTCTTTATATAACCTTCGCGCTCTAAGCGTTTCTGACGCTCGAATACCGGGGTGGTTGAAAGATGTACTTTCGCAGCCAGTTCCTTGGTAGTAAGACGTGAATTGTCCTGCAGGCAGGTCAGGATTTTGATGTCTGTGGCATCCAGTTCGCCGGCTTTCGGCTCAATCATAGTTGAAATATTCTCCTTTTCCATAGTTTATTGTTGCTTTTGTTGGTTTATTTTCTTTGATTTTGAACAAAGGTAGTTTGTTTTTCTTTAATAATATAATTTGTTTGGTGGAATTTTCTAACACACGTAACTTTGCATCGTCAAAAGAACAGAAACGATAACAAATAAAAATATAAGGAATATGGCAAACAACAAATTTCATCTTGAGACTCTGGCTCTCCACGTAGGCCAGGAGCAACCCGATCCCGCGTCCGATGCACGCGCAGTACCTATCTATCAGACCACATCTTATGTATTCCGTAACTCACAGCACGCTGCTGACCGTTTCGGTCTGCGCGATGCCGGTAATATCTACGGTCGTCTGACCAACTCGACACAGGATGTTCTGGAGAAGCGCGTTGCCGCACTTGAGGGTGGTGTAGCAGCTTTGGCCGTTGCATCGGGTGCAGCCGCAGTAACATACGCCCTGCAGAACATCGCTCAGGCTGGTGACCACATCGTGGCAGCCGACAATCTGTACGGCGGTTCATTCAACCTGATAACACACACACTTTCAACTCAGGGCATCAGCAACACCATCGTAAAGGTGAATGACCTGAAGGCTCTCGAGGCAGCCATCCGCCCCAACACCAAGGTTATCTACGCCGAGACATTCGGTAACCCCAACAGTGACGTTACCAACCTGGAGGCCGTAGCAGAGATTGCTCACAAGCACGGAATCGTATTCATCGTGGATAACACATTCGCACCTATTCTTATCCGTCCGCTGGAGCACGGAGCAGATATCGTGGTTCACTCAGCAACCAAGTTCATAGGTGGTCACGGTTCTTCTCTGGGTGGTATCATCGTTGACGGCGGTACATTCAACTGGAAGGCCAATCCCGACAAGTATCCTACACTTGCCAAGCCCGATCCCTCTTATCATGGCGCAGTATTTGCCGATGTAGCCGGTGCAGCCGCATTCGTAACCCGTATCCGTGCCGTCATCCTGCGTGATACCGGTGCTGCCATCAGCCCCTTCAATGCATGGATCCTGCTTCAGGGTGTTGAGTCTCTGCCTCTGCGCATAGAGCGTCACGTTGAGAACGCCCTCAAGGTTGTTCAGTACCTTGCCAAGAATCCCAAGGTATCAAAGGTTAATCATCCGTCACTGCCCGATCATCCGGACCACGCACTTTATCAGAAGTATTTCCCCAACGGTGGTGGTTCAATCTTCACATTCGAGGTCAACGGAACTCAGGAGGATACATGGAAGTTCATTGACAATCTGCAGATATTCTCACTGCTGGCAAACGTGGCCGATGTTAAGAGCCTTGTAATACATCCTTACACCACCACACACTCCCAGATGACATCGAAGGAGTTGGCCGAGCAGCACATCACTCCCACAACAGTACGTCTGTCAATAGGTGTCGAGCACATTGACGATATCATTGCAGACCTTGACCAGGCTTTTGCCAAAATATGATAAATACACCAAGTTGTTTTAAGTTTTAGCTAATTTTGCTGTGTATTCACCACTCCTGCAAGGGGGTGGTGAATACGCGGTTTTAATAAACAGAGTACAAGATGCCTCTTAAACTGCCCGATAAACTGCCTGCAATAGAGATTCTCAAAGGTGAGAACATATTCGTTATGGACACCAGCCGTGCCACAAGCCAGGACATACGTCCTCTGCGTATTGTGGTACTGAACCTGATGCCCATAAAGATTACCACCGAGACGGACCTGATCCGTCTGCTCTCCAACACACCCCTGCAGATAGAGCTCAAGCTGATGAAATTGCGCAGTCATACATCAAAGAACACCCCTGTAGAGCATATGAAAGTGTTCTATCAGACCTTTGAGAGCATGCGTGACCAGAAGTTTGACGGATTCATAGTAACCGGTGCGCCTCTGGAGCAGATGGAATATGAAGAGGTATCATACTGGGATGAACTCAAGGAGATATTTGACTGGGCGCGCACCCACGTGACCTCTACATTGTATATATGCTGGGCTGCTCAGGCCGCACTCTATCATTTCTACGGAGTGCCTAAATATCCGTTATCGGCCAAGATGTTCGGCATATTCAAGCATAAGACCATTGACGAGCCGTTGCCCATATTCCGCGGCTTTGACGATGAGTTCTATGCCCCGCACAGCCGTCACTCGGAGGTCAGAAAAGAGGATATTTTGGCTCATAAAGAACTAAAAATTCTGTCCGAGTCCGATGAGGCCGGCGTATTTATGGTATCGGCCCGCGGCGGTCGCGAGATTTTCATTACCGGCCATATGGAGTATTCGCCGAATACCCTTGACAATGAGTACAAGCGTGATCTGGCAAAGGGACTACCCATAGATATGCCCAAGCACTACTATCGTGACGATAATCCTGAAAAGGGACCGATAGATCGCTGGCGCGCCCATGCCAACCTTTTCTACTCAAATTGGCTCAACTACTACGTCTATCAGGAAACACCCTACAATTTGCAGGATATCGAATAAAGGTGACAAAGGGGACGGTTCTTTTTGTCATATAATAAAGGCTTGCCGATTGGCAAGCCTTTAATTTTTACTTCTTGGGTATCGCAGCGAGTACTGCTTTGAGGTAATCCCAGACCTTCTGGACTGACGGGATGTAGCAGCGCTCATCGGGTGAATGGGGGCTCAGGAGTGTAGGACCGAAGGATACCATATCCCAGTTGGGGTATGCTCCGCTCAGGATACCGCACTCAAGACCGGCATGGATTGCCATAACCTTGGGCTCGGTGCCGAACATCTTATTGTACTCCTGTTTCATCACGTGCAGAATGGGTGATGCGGCATTGGGAGCCCAGCCTGAATAACCTCCGGTAAGCTCAATCCTGCAGCCGGCCAGGTCAGCTACGCTGCGAACGCGCAGAGCCAGAAGTTCCTTGGCTGAATCTACCGAGCTGCGCAACAGGTTGCCGATAAAGAACTCACCCTTGAATATCTTGACCATAGCCATGTTGTTGGATGTCTCAACAAGACCGGGCATCTGATCACTCATGCGCTCAACGCCATCGGGGCAAGCAAGAATAGCCTCGATATAACGCAGGGCTGTACCCTCCTCCACATACAGGCACTCATCGGGATCACAGGTCTCACCCGGAGCGCACTTGTAGGGCTCGAATATATAGTTGCAGCCGGGATCGGTTGCAGCATACTCGGCCTTGACCTCGGCAAATACATCGGCCACGACCTTCTTGGCAACATCAAGCTTGGCGGGATCAACGTAAACGGTAGCAAAGCACTCACGCGGAATTGCATTACGCAGTGTGCCTCCCTCCATGTCAATCAGCTTGACATCGGCCTTGGTGAGCAGAGCATACATTACGCGCGCGCCTACCTTATTGGCATTGGCGCGGCACAGGATGATATCCATACCTGAGTGACCACCCTGGAAGCCCTTAACGGCCAGACTGTAGCAGAGCCAGCCCTTAGGCTCGGGTTTGCGCTCGTATGTGCCCTTGATTGATGCGTCCAGACCACCGGCGCAACCTACATAGATTTCACCCTCGGTCTCCGAGTCAAGGTTAAGCAGGATCTCACCCTTCAGGACACCCGGCTTAAGAGCCTGCGCTCCGGTCATACCGGTCTCCTCATCATAGGTAACCAGCAGTTCCAGCGGACCGTGCTTGATATCGTTTGATTCCAGAACAGACAGAGCCAGAGCTACGCCCAGACCGTTATCGGCACCAAGTGTAGTACCTTTAGCCTTGAGCCACTCACCATCAACCCAGGTCTCAATGGGATCCTTCTCAAAATCATGCTTGACATCGGCATTCTTCTGCGGAACCATATCCATGTGGCCCTGCATGATGACACCCTTGAGGTTCTCCATACCCGGAGTTGCGGGCTTGCGCATGATCACATTGCCGGTCTCATCGGCAAAAGCCTCGATATTATGCTGCTTGGCCCAGTCCAGCAACCACGCACGGATCTTCTCCTCGTGCTTTGACGGACGCGGCTGGCGGGTTATACCGTAAAAGTTATCCCAAACGATCTTGGGCTGTAAATCCTTGATAGTCATATTCTCAGTTTTTAATTGGTTATACACAAAAAATACATTTCCAAAGGTATGCTATTTTTGACAATAACACAATAGGGTCAGACCCCTTTGTGTTATCCCAGGAACTTGCCGCGATTCTGCAAGCCAAGCAGGCCCGACATAAGGAAGATGATGGCGGCTACTATCATCAGGATGCGGTTCTTGAGCAGGATTACGCTCCAGATGGCGGCGTTGATGTTTTCGGGCTCCTCATACGGATTGATAGTCACGTCCCATACCTTATTCTCCACCAACTGAACATTACCCAATATCATCGCCAGTATCAACGTGAGCACAGAGAGTACGGCAGCGGCGTTTCCGTTGCGTATGAGCGTGGAATACAGGAACGCCAGATTTCCGAACAGCATAACCGGCAGCATAAGATTGGCCGCCATCGAGAACGGCTGAACCGGATAAAGCAGGATTCGGGCCAGGAAGGCATAAACAACAAGGATAAGGTAGACCTCAACGTAGATCATCACCAAGCGGAACAGCCATACCTTGTACATGTAGTTGGGTATGCCGAACAGCAGTTCCAGAATGCGGTGATCGGCATCGTTCTGGATACCGAAACACGACGGATAGAACACCAGCAGAAGGCCTGGTATAACCAGTTGGCTGTAAACCATACCATGACTCAACGAAGTTCCCCTTGCTGCAGCAGTGTACATAAGGAAGAAGAATAGGGCCAGGCCCACCAGCAGGAACCATATGAACTTGCCGGAGAATATTATCCTCATATTGTAGCCACACAACTTGGCGAATGATTTAACTGTATCTAATGCAGACATCGTTCAATTCCTTTTATAAATTCTTTAATAGGCACAGGTATGCATCCTCAAGATTGGGCTCGGCAGGCTGTGCATCGGGCCACGGACACGTAGGTGATATGTAACGAACCTTGATCTTATCGCCATCCTGAATATGGTTGGCAATGAGTTTCTCATCAAGCTCACCCAGACGTGATGCCTCAATATCAAACAGCCAAACCTTGTCCTTGGCCAGATTAATCATTTCCGAGGGCAGTCCAAAGTACTTGAGTGAACCCTTCTCAATAACCACAACCTGATTACATGAGCTGGCTATATCCTCAATGATATGGGTTGAGAATATCACGATACGGTCACGGCTAAGCTCTACAAGCAGGTTACGGAAACGGATACGCTCACGGGGGTCAAGACCTGCTGTAGGCTCATCAACCACAAGGATACGCGGCAGGTTAAGAAGTATAAGTGCAATACCTATACGCTGCTTCATACCACCGGAGAATGAACCTATCTGTGAATTCCTCTGCTCATACATATGTACCGATTTTAGCACATACTCAAGTCTTTCATTACGGACTTTCTCATCGGTAATGCCCTTCAGGATGGCCTGATAATTCAGGAAATCCCACGCACTCATGGACTCGTACATGCCGAATTCCTGAGGCAGGAAACCTATGAGACTCTGCAACTCCTCCCTGTATTTGAGGGTATCCATACCGTTGATGAACACCGTTCCGTAACTCTGACGCAGGATACCTGTAACAATACGCATGAACGTGGATTTACCGGCTCCATTCGGACCCAGAAGGCCGAACATACCGCTGTGAATCTCGAACGATACACCACGCAGTGCCTTGAACGGCTTTTTGCGCTTGCCAATGATAGGAATGCTCTTTACAAACACGAACCATGCACGTCTTATTCCGGCAGTCTCGCCCTTGAGACGCTCCACGTTTATATTGTTCGCATACAGATAATCCGCTGTCTTGCTGATGCACAATCCCAGCAGCCAGACGACTGCGATGAATACCATGAATCCCTTGCTCTCAATCTTATGGCTAAGGAATATCATTGCACATATGGGTAACAGCCAGTAAAGAATCTTCTTTATGACTGAAACAGCTTTTGCCCCACTCTTGAATTTGTATCCGATATATTCGAGTACAGCCTTCAGGATATTGTTTACGCCAGCCAATGTAATGATGGTCATAAGCAGAATCCAGAACTCCTTCTCGAAATACCATCCGGCCAGATAACCGGTGTATCCGAACACAACCACCTGCCACAATAGGCTCACAAAATCCTTGGCGTGATGGAAGCTGCGAGAAAGACCCAATCGGCGACGGATATTGATTCCGCTACGCCACTGGCGCAGGAACAGGCTGTACCAGTCATACACCTTAACCAGGTTACGAACCTCAATAACTATAGGCTCGCCCGGTTTCACAATATCCTTGCGTGCAAACCTTACTGAACTCTTTATGAAGTATGTAACACCCGGAATGGCAACCGCCAGCACAATTATGTAAAGGAGTATCATGAATATGCCCCTCACACTTGTAAAGATCACTACCAGGCCCACTGCAAAGAGTATTATATGCAGGATATGGGTGTAACGGTCCAGACCCTTGTACCATGCCCTCATGTTCTCGAACGATATGTAGAGCGTAGGTATAAGCAGCAGAGTAAGTATGGCCGAGAAGGTCAAGCCGCCAATCACGGTCAGCGCAAACGGAGCGCCTATGGCACCTGCATACTCATTATCACCCATAGCCATCGGTACAAGCGTGACGATAGTGGTGATAGTCGTAATACAGATAGGTCTCAGGCGCGAATAACCGCTGGCCATAATTGCACGCATACGGCCGTAGCCTCTGCGACGCAATGTCGATGAGTAATCAATCAGTATGATACCGTTGTTGACCACGATACCAAGCAGTATCAGGAATCCGGTCAGCGTATTGGCATTCATAAGGCTGTTGCCCGACAACAGAAGAGCCAACAGTGAACCGATGGCTGCCAGCGGTATTGAGAACAGCAACACCACAGGTGTGGTAAGTGACTCGAATGCCGATGCCAGTATCATGAATATGAGTATGATTGATGCCAGAATCAGGAACTTGAACTCACTGGTAGAGTCATCACCCCGCTGAACCTCGAGAGCCAGTCCCGAAGGCAGGTTGTAATTGGCGATGATATCATCAATCTGGTCGTGATATCCGTCAAGCACATCCTTGGGAAGGTCCTCACTTTGTGAGATGGCATAGGTCACATTTACTCGGCGATCACGGTTTACGCGCCTTACCTCCGATGGTCCGCGGCTCAGACGGATATTGGCCAGTTGCTGAAGTTCATGGGTTCCGCCATTGGCATCAGTGACAATGACACGACGCAGATCATCCATTGTCTTTTCCCAGCGTCCGGCCTCCTCTTCTTCCTCGGTCAGATCTTCCATTATGACTATGTCATACTCATCGGTTCCCACCTTGAAGCTGGCTCCGGTACTGGTTGAACGGTTCAGTGATCCCAACGCTTGGGTTATTGCCTGGTTGGTGATATTGTACGACGCCATAGCCACGGGATCAAAGGTAAGCTGAGCCTCACGACGGCCGCCCGGGTTGTCAACACGGACATCACGCACAAACTCCAGCTGTTCCAGATAGTACCTTAGGTTGTTGGAAACTACGCGCATGGTCTCTGTATCGGAGCCCTTTACAACTATTCTCTCTGTGTTGTCACCCACACCCAGAACGCTCATGAAACGCGTCAAAGAACTGAGACCCGAAGCACTCTGCTGACCTCCTCCATAACCCGGAGTTACACGAACATCTATATCGCCTTCAAGGGTAAGTTCATCGGACAGTTGCTCAACCAACTGGCTAATGGTTACACCACCCTTCTTATTATAACCGTCCTGAAGGGTCAGAGTAATTGAGGCCTGTTCCTCCTGAATGCGGCTTATAACATCCTTTTTCTGTGCCAGGCTATCCAAGCGTCCCTCAAGAGTTGCTGTTGCTTCATCAGTGTCTTCAAGCGTGCTGCCGGTAGGCATGGTGATATTAATGTTGATTCTGTCACTGTCAACCTGACGGTTCTGACCGGTATTGCGCGACAATGCGAATATAAAGGCAATTACCAATATTGCAACAGCTGTTCCAATAGTCGGCCCGGGCTTTCTCAGACAGGTCTTGAGCAACGTAGAGTACATCTGCAGCGGACGGTCATGAATAGACATCTTCTTGAAGAAGACACTGTTACCTCCGCCACCACGTTCCATCATGGCTGCTGTTGCCATAGGAATGAACGTAACAGCAACCAGAAGCGAGAATATCAGCGTGGAGATGATTGAAAAGCCGATATTGCTTCCCAAAAGCTTTATCATAGGCTCATCCGAGAACACGAATGGCAGGAACACCGTTACGGTGGTAAGCGTAGATGCTATAAGGGCTTTGCGTACCTCCTTGACACCCTGCAGTGCCGCCAATCGAGGCGGCATTCCCATCGAGGCAAGCCGGTATATGTTCTCCAGTACAACTATACTGCTGTCCAGCAACATACCTATGGCCAGCGCCATACCTATAAGGGTTAGGGTATTTATGGATATGCCCGCAGCATAGAATACGTTGAAAGCCGATAAGATTGAAACCGGTATTGACAGTGCGATAAAGAACACCAGACTCAGGTTGCGCAGGAAGAACCACAGTACCAGAATGGCCAGAATACCACCAATCAAAGCCAGCTTGACTATCTGCGAAATGTTATTGCTTATCTGGTCGGCCGAATTTGACTGCACCACAAGCTGCAGGTCCTGTGCGGCAACTTCACGGTTAACCTCATCAATGCGCTTAAGGGTCCTGCGGGACAGATTCAGAAGGTTCTCGCCCGCCCCGTTGACCAGAGAAACAGATATGGCATCCATGCCGTTTACACGGCTTATGGTTGTCTCCTCCTTGTAGTCAAAGAAGACTGTAGCCACATCCTTAAGATAAACAGGCCCGTTGGCAACAACCAGATTCTCAACCTGCGACACATCGTCATAGTTGGCGTCAAGCTGAACATAATACTTGCGGTCAGGCTCACTGATGTATCCCAAGAATGTGCGCTCCTGATTATACTGGCTGAGCGCCTGGCTTATCTGTGCATTCGAAATGTGCAAAGCCTGCATTGCCTCGGGATTGGAGCGTATCTCAATTGATTTGACACGTCCTCCATATACTGTTACTCCAGCTATGCCGTCAATGCTCTCAAGACGCGGTACCACATCCTTGTCAACAATGGCTCTCAGACGGTCTACTCCACCCGATCCGCGCACCTGAAGCGACATGAACTGGTTGCTTATTCCGTTAAGGTTCGCCTGTTGGACATTCACATTCACGCCTGTGGGAAAATCAGACTTGATGGAACTGATCTTTTCCTGCAGTTTTACGGTGGTCATCTTGAGGTTGGTTCCACGCTTGAAATCAACTCTGATGGAACCTTGTCTGCCCGATGCAGTTGACTCCATGTTCTCCACACCACCTACGGCGCTAATGGCTCCTTCGAGCGGGATCACAACCTGCTGCTCCATGTATGACGGAGTAAGGTCGCTCTGCGATGAGGCAGTGATATAAAGCTGTGGCAGTTCCGTATTGGGCAGAAGCTCAACCGGCAACTGCTTGTACGAGAAGTAGCCCAGCAGCGTCATGGCCACCAGAAGCATGCAGATAGTTACCCTACGGTCAATAAATGACTTCATCTTCCGAAAACGTTTATTTTCCCGTAATTTTTATTTTAGCGCTCTCAAACACATAATATACGCAAGGTATTACCACAAGACTCAGCAGAGTGGATGTCACCAGACCACCTATCACGGCAATGGCCATGGGCGAACTCAGGGATGCGCCCTCGCCTATTCCCAATGCCATAGGCACAAGTGCCAGGATTGTGGTAAGACTGGTCATCAGGATAGGACGTATACGCTGCTGTCCGGCTTCGGCAATGGCATCGGTCAGACTTAATCCGGAATCCTTAAGCTGTCCTATGCGATCAACAAGGATAATGGAGTTGTTCACAGCGATACCGGCCAGCATCACCATACCGATTATACCCATAATATTCACCGTAATACCTGTTGCCAGGAACATAAGTACCGCGCCCACCAATGCCAAAGGAATTGTCAGCAGGATGGTAAACGGATGCAAAAGTGATTCAAACTGCGAGGCCATCACCATATAAACCAGCACGATTGACAGCAGCAATGCCAACAGCAGGCTGTTCATGGATTCGGCGCGACGCTCTTCCTCACCGGTCACGGTTATGGAGTAGTTCTGTGGAAGTTCAATGCCCCGTACCGCTTCTCTTGTGCGTTGAGCAGCCTTGTCAAGCGATACAGACTCGTCAATATCGGCAGTAACGCGTGTTACGCGGTTCTGGTTCAGACGGTATATCTCCTTGGGAGCCGTGCTCTCACTTATCCGGGCAAGCTCAATAAGACGGAAATCCTTCTGACCCGATGTTATGACCATACTGTTCAGATCAGCCAACGATACTCCGGGAACCTTGATGCTGATATCCCTCATATCACCCTTGTAATCCATCTGTCCGGCTTCACGTCCAGCCAGATGCTGCTGTATCTGGGTGATTATGGTGGATACATTGATATTGTTCATACCAGCCATGGCACGGTCAACAGTTATGATAATCTCCGGAGCACCACCAGCAAGTGAACTTTCAACGTTGTACAGGCAGTCAATGGAATCAACAGCGGCTTTCACCTGGTCTGTAAGTGCTGCCAACAGATCCAAGTCCTCACCTTTTATCTCCACTACCAGCGGAGCATCCTCGGTACCCATCATAGAATTCAGGGAGTTCTCATCCTGAGTGAATGAGAGTTCCATACCCTCAACTCCGTTGATATAGGCCGAAAGGACCTCGGTAAGGTAATCAGGAGTAACTGCTGATGCCTTGGAGAGCTGTATCTTCATGGTTGCAGTATTCTCACCCTCAAAATCCATATTCTGAGATGATGCACCCGGACCTATGTGCGTGTAAATGACACATTCGGGATCCTCGGCCAAATCATACACCAGATTTTCAAGACTTTCAAGCGTGGATGATGTACGCTCCAGACTTGTGCCCTCGGCCATACGCACCTTAACGTTTATGGTATTTGCATCGGTCTTGGGCATAAACTCTGTACCTACATACGGCAGCAGGAACACTGTCCCGGCAACCAGGATTACGGAGAATAAGATTACCAACCAGCGCCAGCCCACCAGTTTCTTAAGGAATGAGCTGTACCCCTTGATATTTACTGAACTGAAACTCTTTAGAGGTGTTGCCTTCTTACGTCCGAAAATACGCTCATACAGAGTAGGTATGACCAGAATAGCAACAAATAGCGATGAAAGCAGTGAGAACGTTACCGTCCACGCCTCATCCTTGAACAGTTCACCGGTAGCGCCGTGCAGATATACAATAGGCAGGAACACCACGATTGTGGTGAGGGTTGAAGCCGATACGGCACCGCCCACCTCCGAAGTACCGGTAATTGCGGCATCACGCACCGAAAGCCCCCGTTCCTGATTTCGGAATATACTCTCAATAACCACGATGGCGTTATCCACCAGCATACCCGCACCCAACGCAAGTCCTCCAAGCGTAAGTATGTTTATTGTCAACCCGCTGAAGAACATCAGGTTGAAGGTGGCAATTATCGAAACCGGTATTGAAACTGCAACAATAAGGGTTGTTCCCACCCTGCGCAGGAACACAAACAAGACTATCACAGCCAGCAACACGCCCAACAAAGCGCTGTTCTTTACCTCACCTATGGAATTATTGATAAAGGTAGCCTGGTCACTTATTACCCTGAATTCATATCCGGGCAGGGATTTCTGAATCTTGGCAAGGCTTGTCTTTATTCCTTCAACAGCTTTAACGGTGTTGTAGTCCATCTCCTTGAATACCGATATGCCTATGCTTCGATTGCCATTCACTCGGACAATATTCTCGGGTTCGCGGTTCTCAAAGCGGATAGTTGCCACGTCACGCAGGTATATGGGTGCCATACTTGCCGATGCGAACTCACCCACCTGCGCTCCCGGCTGTGCAGACTCGGTATTCTTGTATCCCACTATGATATTGCCGAATGCCGTCTCATCGGTCAGAGTATTCGATCCTGTTATAAGATACTGGAAACCCTGTTCCGATATCCTACCGCCCGACACTCTCTGATTGCTCTCCTGGATACGTGACGATATATTGTCAACAGTAATATTGAAAGCCTTCAGTTTATAGGGATCGGCATCAATGACCAGGTTGGTGAACTCATCACCGGCCAATGATACATCGGCCACACCCTCAACTCTCATAAGTTCATTGCACACGTATGAGTCGGCCACCTTGCGAAGCTCGGCCATATCGGTGATATCAGGATTGGAGAATCCCAGAATCATTATAGGTGCCGTAGTGGGATCCTTCTGCGATATCCTGAGGTCCGTAACACGGCTGTCCTGAGAGAAACTGCTCATGGCCTTTTCCAGATCCAGGAACGCCTCATCCATATTCTTACGCCATGCGTACTCAACCGTGATACGTGCAGTACCCACTTTTACTACCGACGAAACGTTGCGAACGTCACTCTGACGGGCAATCTGAGACTCCATGCTGCGCACGAACTGTTTCTCAATCTCCTCAGGCGGACGCTCACCCGCATCTATCTCGACAAACAGGCGGGGGCTGTTCATGCTTGGAAGCAGTTCCACGCTCAGCCTGTCATATGATATCTTTCCGAGCAGCAGAATGGCCAGCACCGCCATTGTGACAGTGACCGGATTCCTGACCGCCCAACTTACAAGTCTTTTCATCCTTTCAAAGTTTATCTCTGAATCTTAACCTTCGAACCGTCTCTCAGGGTCTCAAAACCACGTACAATCAACTGGTCGTCCTTTTCAAGCCCACTCAGCACCTCCACGCTGTTTTTCTCCTCAAGGCCCAGTCTGACTTGCTTAGCGCGGGCGATGCCCTGATCAACCACGAACACGATACGTCTGTTACGCTCGTTACGGACAATATTCTTAGGTATGATTATGGTTGAGTTATGCCTCTCGGTGACGATATCGGCCTTTACGAACATACCCGGTCTGATAAGCAGGTTACGGTTGTCAATCACAAGTTTACCCTTGAATGTACGGGTCTCGGCGCTGATGGCCGGAGAGAGTTCGGTAATCTCACCGATGATAGTATCCTTTGGGAGCGTGTAATGGGTGATATACGCCTTCTGCCCCACTTTCACTTCATTGATTGCACTCTCAGGCAGGTTTATCTCAAGCAGCATTGAGCTGTAATCCATAATGGTAACAACCGATGTTCCGCTGTTTACCTTGGCCTCTTTCGAATAGTGCGGCAGATTTACTATCACGCCATCAAACGGAGCACGTATGTTCATCTTCTCAAGATTCATCTCGGCATTCTCATAGTCAAGACGGGAGTTCATGATCTTGACCTCGGAGTTCTTGACCTCCGTCAAAGTGGCGCCGCCCTTGTCATACAGTGATTTTGTCTTGACCTGTTCCTGCTCAGCCAGTTCCAGATTCAGGCGCTTTGTCTCAATAGAGATGCCGTTTTCATATGACTTATCCTCAATGCGTACTATCAGTGCGCCTTTCTTGACCTTGTCACCAAGCTTGTAAGGTTTGCCGGTAGCCGGATTATTCTGAAGATGATATTTGCCGGCCATCTCGGTTGACAGCTCAGCTTCGGCGTTTGATATTGCCGTGCTGTTTGTAGTAAAAATCCTACTGATTGAACCATAGGTAATGTCGGAAACCGATACCGGTGTAGGTATCTCGTTACGGTTCATAGTGTTCTCTTGTCTGCACCCTGCCATCAAGACTGTAAGCGCAGCCAGTGTAAGTACTCTGATTCCTGATTTCATATGCTGTTTCATTTTTATTATTTCTTCTTTTTGTCAGTACTCTGTTCATATGTGATGGGAACTACAGGCTCATCCTTTTCAAAATCATAAAGGGTCAGGATCTTGATATTCAGAAGCTGCACCTTATAGTTGATTATAGCCTGTGTATATGACATCTTGCTGTTGGAGAGCTGGGTCTGGAACTGGTTCATCTGCATACCTGTAAGCTCACCGTTACGGTAACGCTCCTCATTGAGATCATAGGTAAGCTGCGCGTTCTTCTGGCTCTGCTCGGCTATGGTAATCTGCCCCAACAGGTTATCCAGACTGCGGCATGTGCTGCGTACGTTCATCTCAATGCTCTTAATCTCCTCCTCCGCACTCAACTCAAACATATTCCTTTCAATCTCTGCAGCCTTTATACGCGCTTTCCTTGCACCCCAGTCAAAGATAGGAACGCTGAATGAGATGGCCACACGCGGATTGTTGGTGGGATTGTCATAAATATTGGGGAACTTGGGATCATCGCCCATGATACCCAGTGAGAGAGATATGTTACCACTGAAACTGTCGTTGTCCTTGACCTGAATCATTGACATCTCCTGCTGTTCACGTGATATCTGACGCTGACGCAGTTCAAGCCTGGTTGTGGTGGCACTCTCAAGAGCCTTCTCAAAATCCACGTATACAGGCTCGGCCTCAATATCGCAAACCACTATGATATCCTCGTCCAACGGAATGCCAAGCGCCTGTTTGAAGTTATCCTTGGCGTTCTCAAGGCTCACCCTCTGGTTTTCGAGGCTTGAACGGGACTGAGACAGGTTCAGCTCTGCCTGATAATATTCGTCCTTTGTTACCAGATCGGCCTCAACCTTATCCTTTATTATATTGAAGTTCTTCTCGGCATTCTCAAGTTCCTTTTCGCTTATCTCCAGATTCTGCTGTGACATAAAAAGGCTATAGAACTGACTGGTGATATTGCGTTCCACGTTAAGCAACTGCAGGGCATAGCTTATACGGGCATTCTCATAGTTCATCTCTATCTGACGCATATTCATCTTGGTCCTGTTATAGGTGAATATAGGCTGGTTCAGACTCAGATAAAGACTGTTACTGAACGCACGGTTGCTGTTAGTAGTACCAGCTATTGTCGATTCGTTGTTCTGCCATGAAAGGCTGTTATTGAGCGACAGGGTGGCATCGGTCCAGATAATAGGCTGCGTTATGCTGAACGTTCCCGATGATGACAGCGAACGGTTGGTATACCAGTCCGAGTAACGGCTGTCAAACTGACGCGACTGAGAGTATGAGATAGGTTGCAGATTCAGAGAGAACCTTGATTTCAATGATGCACGCTGCGCTATCAGGTTCTGTTCGTAACGTTCCATGCTCATACGGGAGTTGATCAGATCCGGGTTATGCTCGGCACTGTACTCAAGAGCCTGCTCCATGGTCATGATTATCTGTGCCACGGCTTCAGTTCCCAAAGCCGATGCAAACACAAGAAAAGCCGTAATGAATAGTTTCTTTTTTGTCATATTGTTGATTGTATTTATCTTTCACGTTTAACCAGCCTGACGGCATCGGCCACAATAATCCTGATGCCGGACCTGTTATTCAGGGTTACTTTTACGGTATCCGCCTCAAAACGGAATGTTCCAAGCAGGTTCCAGCCCTCCTCGGCACGCCACATGTTCATTGACACGTGGTCACTCGTATTAAACTGTCCTATCTCAAAGTTATAATCGTTGGTGACCCTGCGACCGTTATTATTGTTATTCCAATTGTTATTGTTGTTCCACCTGCGGTTACGGTTGTTGTTCTGATACATACTGGGGGATGCGTAGTAGTAAACATCATACACTCCTGCCACCTCCAACGGAATACTCCAGCGCGCATACTGGTTACCGTCACCCTGCGATATCAGATAAGCAGAACGTATATAATCACCGTACAGGTTCTGGTCAGTCACAAGAGTCCACTGACTGTATGTACGCCAATCGGAAAAACCTTCATATATAAACTCGTTATTGTTCTCCTTGGCCTTGTCTATCCATTTGGACAGATAACCGGTTCTGAGCGGTCTTGAAAGCGAGAACAATTCACTGTTCTCATTATCTACGATTATCTCACCCGGAAGAGTGTTATCTACACCGCCACGTACCGTATAGACTCCTTCGGCCGTAAGGCTTGTTCCATCATATGTACTCCAGTCCGAATTGTTCAGGTTTACTTCATGCGGCAGATTTGACGATAACATCGTGTTTATACTTATGGAATTCGGAGTATTGAACCAATGTGTCACAATCCTGCGTGTCTCATGCGCATCAACACTCATTATCATGCTCTTGGGCTTATCCTCATCGCCTGCATTTTCCGTCTCGTAGAATACAAATTCAATGGAAACATATCCGGGATTATCCGATATGTTCTCAATAGTGACCTCGGCCTGATATATATCAGCCGTATCGGTAACAACGGTTGTTATTACCGGAGTACCTATCTTGTAGCATGCCAAACGTGCCTGCTCGTTCCAGGCATCAATCCTACTCTGCAGGCTTACGCCCGAATAACTCTGCAACCACGCCAGAACAGAATCGAAAGAGACATTATCAAACTCTTTCTCCCTTGTCTTGGCCGAAATGGAGTCAACCATAGGCTCGTATCCCATAACAGCCGAAATGGGAGCAAAGAAATCCTTTGTCTTGAGTGCCAAGGCATTATCAGCCAGATCCTCCCATTCAGGATCAGACATGATACGGTCAAATCCGTATTTGCCCATCAGTATAAGTGCCTTCTCATCCTCGGACAGACCGTTCATCCTCCTCATCCACATTGCTGATCCATATTCCGGGGTTTCTCCCGTTATTGACTCAACCATCCTGTTCGCCATTGGCCAGTCCGAAGAATATACGTTGTACCTGAAATTGTAGAACAGCGGGTGATAATAGTATGGATTATCCACTTGGGTCATTGTCCACTGTCCGTTCCGGCTGCTGCCGCCGTAGGTACCGGGTTCCACCATGAAATTTATGGCAGCACTAAGAACGTTATGTAGGATTTCCTTCTCCGACAAGTTGTTACCTCTGCGGTTGAACCGTCCGCCGGAATAGGTACGTTTCATGTTCTGGAACTGGAACACCCTCATATCATAGCCCCTTTCGTGTACCAACGCCATCTCGGGTTGCAACTGCTCGTATGCTGTTGTAAACACACGTTTATATGATGTAAACTGAGCGGGCACCTCAATTATCGAGAAACGCTTGAAAGGATATGCCATTTCGGCCTGATACTCCATAAACCTGCGTATGTCGCGTATAAAGACAGGAATGGTATCACGTATGGAATCAAATACCTCAAACTGATCATCCCAATGCCCCAACTCCCACACCGTATAGAGTGTAGAGTCAACCGTCATTGACTTGGGAGTGTAATCTCCTATTATGAGCGATACCGACGGCAACGATGTTTCAGGTGTGAAAGTGTACGTGGTAGAATCTCCGTTTGCAGTACACAGGCCTTGTGAAATGGGCCTCTGTCCGGGATTGGGTGCTACGTTCACCACAAAATCGGTAAAATACGACATCTGCCACTCGGGACTCTGGTCACTATAGGCCACGCCCGGACGCGGATACCAGTAACTCTCCGGAGTGAGCATCGTAAACTCCCTGTCCTGGAACAAATAACGCTTTCCTACGTTTAGCCTTGAAAGCACCGTTACATTCTCGATAAGCTTTTCGTCCGATACATCCAGATAACAGATACGCTCATCGGCCATACCGCCATATTCCATGATGAGCTTTACCGTTTCGTCCTTACGTAATGTCCTGTCAAATGTCAACACGATGAGATGCATCAGGCGCTCATATTCCATATTATAACCCGGGGCACTGATGCTGCTTACCTTAAAACCGGGATTGAGCGTGAATACAAGTTGTGAGGCATCCTCCCTGGGGCTTACGGTCATATCGGCTCTCACGTTCAGCGAATCGCCTCTTTGAGTTACTGTAAGTTCGCATGACTGTGCTACCGCACCTCCTATATGCACGTACCTATTGTCCAGTTCCACCATATCGGCCCTGAATCTCTCATCTACCTTATACAGATGAATATGCCTGTAACCGGCGTACAGGCCTCCTGCCAGGAACACCACCGCTGCAATACGCCAAGGCAGCAGGCTGTATCTTGAATTGGCAAGACGATGGAACAGTGAAATATCGGTAAGTATCAGTCCCATGCCGAGCAACAGATAGCACAACCTGTGGTTTATAAGCCTGTCCAATCCACTGAATCCGGTTATAACAGACTTGAACATGGGCAGATTGAAGCCTATATAATCAAACAGGTAGTAGTAGAGGTTGTCGATATAGAACAGCGTCACGCCTATATATGCCAGCAGGATGACCATCGTGATAGCCTGATTGTTCAGTATCAGCATCAGGGTAGTTGACAGGCCCACGATAAACACCAGTGTGGGAACTGACAGCAACAGGAAATACCATATGTAACTCAGATAGTCCAGCCCAAAGCCGTACTTTATAAGGCTCATGACCAACGCTATCATCGCCACTACCACATCCAGCAGGAAGAACACCTTCAAAGTGGCCCACATCTTACCCAACAGATACTCGGCATTACTCAGCGGACGGGTGTAGAATACCTCCGATGTATCCAACTGCTTGTCGCGTTTAAGATACTCCGATGCAAGAAATACCGACACGACGGCCTGTCCCACATTCATTATCAGCATGAACATATAGGGAATGACCGAGCGGTTCACCATCTCGGGTTGCGGGAACTGAGTAAGGATATAAATCGATCCCAGTATAATTGCAGTGAAAATAGCCAGAAATGCAAACACCTTGAAAAACCAGCCACGTACGAGCAGTTTTGTCTCGTACTTTGAAACAATGCGTATGTTAGTTATTCCAAGCCCCATCACTTCTGATCCTTAATCTCGGTAAAATAAACATATGCATGCTCCAGGTTTGGTGGGTAGTTGACCGCACCATATCCGGGAGATTCCTTTGACACCACCTGCAAATCCCAACCCAGACCATCCGGTATGGTTGAAATCACCGCATATTTCTGATTTATCTCGGCATACTGATCGTTGGTGACCTTGAGACGCCATACCTTGCCCTCAGTCTCCTTGAGCATCCCGGCTGGTGAACCCCTGAACATAACCTGACCCTGATTGAGCATTGCCATCTCGGTACATGAACTTGAAATATCACCTACAATATGTGTAGAAAGAATTATTGTAGTATCCTTTGAGCTGGCTTCACTCAACAGGTTACGGAATCTGATACGCTCCTCCGGGTCAAGTCCAGTGGTAGGCTCATCAACCACCAGGACCTGAGGTTTGTGTATCAGTGCCTGAGCAATACCCAGACGTCTTTTCATACCACCCGACAGATTCTGTGCATAACGGTCACGAGCCTCGTAAAGACCTACCTGCTCAAGCATTGCATCAACAGCCTTGCCGCGCTCTGAGGAGTTTTTCAAACCCGACAGAGCCGCTGCATATTCCAGGAATTCACGCACCTTATACTTGGCAAAAAAGCGGAAATCCTGCGGCAGATAACCCAAAATCCTGCGAACCTCCTTACGCTGCGTACGGATATCGTAACCACATACATCAATCTGCCCTTCGGTGGGTTCCATAAGGGTTACAAGAATACGCATGAGGGTAGACTTACCGGCACCGTTCGGTCCCAGAAGACCGAACATACCGGATGGAATCTCAAGGTTTATATCGTTAAGCGCTTTCTTACCGTTTGGGTAATAATGGCTTAAGCCTTTAATCGTAATTGACATTATGGACTATTGCATCATTTATTGATTGCCGCAGCAATCTCCTCAGCACCAATTGATAATGTTACATATGATGGTACAGTACGTGTACAGCACTCATTCTCACCCCACAGGAACGGATAATCATCCTTGTGCTCCAGAAGGTCGGGCTTGAGCAGCACCAGGCCGGGAGCTATTCCGCCGGGTATGAACGTATGATCAGCACGGTTGTTGCCGTATGCCACCTTCTTGGTATTTACACCGACAGCCGTTACGAATGATACGTTTGAATACGGATGGTTACCGTATATAAAGTTCAGGCCTGACAAAACCAACTCCGGATCAATCAGGTCAGGATAATAACGCCATACCATATAGTTGTTCTGAGCCCAGCTGATTACGCGCTCGCTTCCGCCCCAGGTGCCACCTGCAACGGGAACGCCATAAGGTGTGGACTCTGCCGTACGCTTGGCATCCTCTACGAATACAGGGATAACCTCACGGAGGCTGGCCTTGAAATCATCATCCATATAAGGAAGCAATGATAGGGCTGTAGTGATGTTCACACGCGGGGCACGCATCGCACTGCCACCGCCGGTACGGTTATCTTCGACGCCCTGAGGTGCATTCTTGGCAGCCTCAATCTGACGCAGCACCATAGGCATGAATATTTCCTTGTACTTATCATCACCGGTAAGCAGCCATAGCTGTATAGCGGCTGCAGAACGGTCATTACCGCCACGGCCTCCGCCCCACATTGCATTCGTGTTATTCTGCTGTTGCGGACGGTTACCCATACGTGCCTGATAAGCATCAATATCCTTCCACAGCTTGAGAGCATTCTTCTTGCAGCGCTCGGCAGTAGCGGGAATATACGGAGCCAATACACGTGCAGCATGAGCCAGGGCAGCGCATACGCCCACATTACTCATAGGATTGCCTGCATTATTGGTGAATGCAAACCGGTCATCCAGTGTACCTGAACGGTTGCCACGCACCTCATACGGTTTCAGGCTGGGATCATAAATATAACCGTCGGTAATGGTAACGGCATCACCCAGATGATGATACTGGTGCATATTTCCCTGAACTATACCACCTGCAATAAAGCCTATGTTCTCAATCTGTGCGCAAAGGTTCAAAGCTCCGTGCTCCACCTGCTGTATGATATCGGGTAGGCCATCGGGACGATGGATATCAACAAACTGAGTCTTCTGGTCGATGAACGTCTCGTCACGCTCGGGACGTAACACATCCCATACCTCGGCCAATTGTGTAGTAAGGCCTATAACAGTACCTGACTGAATATCAAAATCACCGGCATCGTACCATGCACCTACTGCCAGGCCCGGTATATGCTCGTAAGGTTTGTATTTGGTATTGGTGGTGTTCCCCATACGATAGCCGTCATGCTGCTGATAGTTAGTAGGAGCTTGGATGGCATCATCCATATGTGAACGGCCGTGCCATACGCGGTATGCCTCGTTAACCAGCATGTGATCCATCTGAACAGGAAGCCATACATCCATAGTGTTGTGCCACTTGCCCTCATACACATTCTTGTTTATGGGGAAAGGATTGGTCTTTACACCCTTGTACTCTATGTAATAGGTGCCCGGCTCACGGACATCACTGAAATCACACTGTGCGTAGTTGTAGCGATCATAGAATATGCCCCACTCCTTTACTGACGGTTCAAGTACCAGCGTACTGCTGCCATCGGCATTCACCCTGAACACCTTTGCCTTTGACGCCACCTTGTCATTACGGTCCAACTCTATCACAGCCACCTTCTTCTGGGCAGGGGTATAACCTATCTGTGAGAATCCCACGTTAGGTTCACGTATCCACTTGGAATCAGGTGTAGGTTCAACATACCACTCCAGGACCTTTCCGGTCTTGCCAGCAGGCAGGAAAGAACGTACCACAAAGGTGCCGTTCTGCGAAAGATTACGGCCGTCAAACAGATTCAGTTCTGCATCTGACTGGAACAGGACACGCAGTGACTCATCCTCGGGAGCAACTACGATGGTATGTCCCTTTGATATCGGTTTGGGTACAATAAATTCGTTACGTCCGCGGTCATCGAATGTTGACAGGCCCCAGAACTGCGGGATCTTTTCATCCTTTGATTTCATCTCGGTATCACTTGACGGATAACGCGGGAATATCTCGGATTGGCCGTCAACAAGATAAGTCTTGCCAAAATACGTTGCAGGGAAGAATTCCATGTTCAAACCGGCTTTACCTGCCAGGTCAGCCGGCAGCGGATCCTCCATTTCGACCGACATAAGGAATCCCTTACCTTCCTGCTTTACCGTAATCCCGTAGCGGAAGTTGTAATCAGGATAGTTGAACTTACAGCTTATCACACCCCCCAGCGTATCAACGGTACGCTCTGTAAGGGTTGCATAAATATCCCATTGTTCAGGTGTATTCATGAGGCGCACAGCTCCGCCGGTAGCAATACGCACACCGCGCTGTACAATCTCCACTCCGGCAGTCTTTTCATCACAAAAGACTCCCTGATAATTGTTTGAATAAACCAGAAGGTTAACACCACGGGTCTCGAAATAACCCAAGTCATTGATTTCGTACTTTCCTGCATCCTGTGTCTTGGAGCACGAAACAAAAGCACATAGCAATGTTGCAATAGCTGGCAGTAATCTTTTCATAAGTTTTCAAGTTAAGAAGGCTAGTATGCAAATATAGCTAAACCACAACAAAAACAACCTTTCCGAGAGTATTCTTAAGTATCTTTAAGCTTTGCTTACAGATAGTTTGGCCTGTGGATAAAAAATAAGTTAACTTCTTCCTTGTCCACCCAACTTGCAGTATCTTTGCCAATCTGCAAAAAACAGTTATGAAGAAACGCGTTTTAGTGACATACAACATGTTCCGCACCGGATATGCGGAACTAATCAAAAAGTACGATGTCACCTTCCCTCCGGAAGGTCGGGAGACCTTCACCTACGATGAGGTGTACGAGATGCTGCCTGAGTATGACGTACTGCAGTCCATGTTCAATTTCCCGGTTGACCGCAAGCTTATGGAGCGCGGTTTGCCCCGTCTTGAACTGGTAAGCAACTACGCCGTAGGGTTTGACAATATAGATATTCCCACCGCAACAGAACTGGGAATCGCCGTGACCAACACTCCTGGCCCCGTAACGGAGCCCACAGCCGATCTGGCTTTCGGGCTGATGCTGGCCGTTGCACGCCGTATAACCGATGTTGACCGCCGTCTGCGCATACCGGGAGCTTTGGAATGGACATTGCTGGCCAATCTGGGGTACTCCTTGGGAGGCAAGACTTTGGGAATACTGGGTATGGGACGCATAGGACAGGCTTTGGCACGCCGCGCCAAAGCCAGCTGCATGAAGGTTATATATCACAACCGCCACCGTGTCAGCCCCGAGATTGAGAAGGAATATGATGCCAAATACGTTGAGTTTGAGGAGCTGCTCAAGACTTCAGACTTCATTTCGGTCAACGTACCCTACTCCAAGGATACATGGCATCTGATAAGCAAGGAGCAGATTGAGCTCATGAAACCGACAGCGATCCTTGTAAATACTGCACGCGGTCCTATCGTGGATGAGCTTGCCCTGGCCGATGCCCTTAAAAACAAGCGCATCTGGGGTGCAGGATTGGATGTTTTTGAGTTTGGAGATAAGGTAAGCCCCGAGATACTGGCATGTGAGAACGCAGTCATTACCCCGCACGTAGGCACTCAGACCTACGATGTACGTAATGAGATGGCCGAGTTTGTATCACGCAACATCATCAACTTCTATGAGGGCGGTCCCGTTGCATTCGTAAACAAGGTTGAAAGAAAGAAATAATGGGCACACAGGAGAGTCTGCTTGACAAACTTGATGGTCTGGAGGCACGTTTCCAGGAGGTTAGTCTGCTCATAACAGACCCGTCAGTAATTGCCGATATGAAACGGTTCGTAAAACTGAACCGTGAGTACCGTGACCTGGAGCCTGTAGTTGCAGCCCGCAAAGAGTACATCCAGCTGCAGAAAAGCATTGACGAGGCACGGGAACTGCTGTCCGAAAGTGACCCTGAGATGCGTCAGATGGCACGAGAAGAGCTTGACAGCGCCACCGCACGCCTACCCCAACTTGAAGAGGAGATAAAGCAGATGCTCATACCTGCCGACCCGCAGGATGACAAGGATGTCATCATGGAAATCCGCGGCGGCACAGGTGGTGATGAGGCTGCCCTGTTTGCAGGCGACCTGTTCCGCATGTACTGCAAGTTCTGCGAGGCCAAGGGCTGGAAATACGCAGTATCATCATGCTCCGAAGGCGCCTCGGGAGGCTATAAGGAGATCATTTTCACCATAACCGGCGAGAAGGTCTATGGAACTCTCAAATACGAATCAGGCGTACACCGCGTACAGCGCGTGCCGGTAACCGAGACTCAAGGCCGCATACATACATCGGCAGCCACGGTTGCCGTTTTACCTGAGGCCGATGCATTTGAGGTTGAGATAAACGAGGGCGAGATAAAATGGGATACATTCCGCAGCGGCGGTGCCGGAGGCCAGAACGTGAACAAAGTCGAGTCCGGGGTGAGGCTCCGTTATAATTGGAAAAATCCCAACACCGGAGTGGTCGAGGAGATACTCATCGAGTGTACCGAAACCCGTGACCAGCCCAAGAACAAGGAGCGTGCGCTAAGCCGCCTGCGCACCATGATATATGACCGCGAACATCAGAAATATATGGATGATATCGCAGCCCGCCGCAAGACGATGGTATCAACCGGTGACCGTTCGGCCAAGATCCGCACATACAACTATCCGCAGGGTCGTATAACCGATCACCGTATAAACTACACCATCTACAATCTGCCGGCATTCATGGACGGTGACATACAGGACTGCATAGACAAGCTGACAATCGCCGAAAATGCAGAACGTATGAAAGAATCTGAAATGTAAGGAATTTTCATAAAAGACAAAGATATGACAAGAGACGAACTTTACGCCAATATCAAGCGCAAGAAATCATTTCTGTGCGTAGGTCTTGACACCGATCTCAAGAAAATCCCGGAACATCTGCTCAAGGAGGATGATCCCATATTCGCATTCAACAAGGCTATAATTGATGCCACCGCAGACTACTGCATAGCATACAAACCTAATCTGGCATTCTATGAAAGCGCCGGATTGAAGGGTTTGCAGGCTCTATACAAGACAATCGACTATATCCGCACCAATTATCCGGATCAGTTCATAATTGCCGACGCCAAGCGCGGTGACATAGGCAATACATCAATGATGTATGCCGACAGCTTCTTTACCGAGATGAACGTTGACGCAGTGACCGTTGCACCTTATATGGGTCAGGACAGTGTGACACCGTTCCTGGGACATGACGGCCGTTGGGTGATACTGCTGGCACTCACAAGCAACAAGGGTGCCAATGATTTCCAGTACATTCAGGATGCGCAGAGCACACCTCTGTACCAGAATGTACTCCGCAAATCACTTGAATGGGGCGGAAACGCCGACAACATGATGTATGTGGTTGGTGCCACACGTGCCGAGATGCTCACTGACATACGTAAGACCGTTCCCGACAGTTTCCTGCTTGTTCCCGGAATCGGTGCGCAAGGCGGTTCACTGTCAGATGTATGCAAATACGGCCTTAACAGCAAGTGCGGTCTGATAGTAAACAGCAGCCGTGCAATCATTTATGCCGACAAGACAGAAAGCTTTGCCGATGTTGCCCGCGAAAAGGCAAAAGAGGTTCAGGCGGAAATGGCCGCTTTCTTAAAATAAAAGTAGTATATTTGTGACCTTATTGTAGAAAACTTACAGAATAATGGAGTTCACAGCGAAACAGATAGCGGAGTTTGTAGGCGGCACGGTTGACGGTAATGAGAATGCAGCCGTCCATACTTTCGCAAAGATTGAGGAGGGTGTACCCGGTGCGCTCTCTTTCCTTTCAAACGCAAAATACACACACTATCTCTATTCAACCAAGTCAAGCATAGTACTGGTCAATAAGGATTTCAAGCCCGAGCAGCCCGTAAGCGCCACTCTGATAAGGGTTGACAACGCATACGAGAGCCTTGCCAAGCTTATGTCACTCTACACATCCATGAAACCCGCAAAGACCGGAATCAGTTCACTTGCATCCGTATCGGATAAGGCCAAGATAGGCAAAAACGTATATATCGGTCCGTTTTCTGTTGTTGAGGACGGCGCCGTAATAGGTGATAACACACAGATATATCCGCTCGTCACAATAGGTGAAGGAGCATCGATAGGTTCTGACTGCATACTTTACCCGCATGTCACAATCTATTATGCCTGCAAGGTGGGAAACCGTTGCATATTGCATGCCGGAAGTGTTATCGGTGCCGACGGATTCGGTTTTGCACCCACACCACAGGGTTACGACAAGATCCCCCAGATAGGAATCGTGGAACTTGAAGATGACGTTGAGATTGGTGCAAACACCTGCATTGACCGTTCCACAATGGGACGCACCATCGTTCATAAGGGTGTAAAACTGGACAATCTGATTCAAATAGGCCACAACGTCGAAATCGGTGAGAACACCGTAATGTCCGCCCAGTCGGGCATAGCCGGTTCAAGCAAGGTAGGCGCATGGTGCATGATAGGAGGCCAGAGCGGAATATCGGGCCACATCACAGTGGGTAACAAGGTTAGCCTGGCTGCCAAGACCGGTGTACTCGGTTCTACCGGTGATGGCGAGACTCTGATGGGATACCCGGGATTCGGATACCGCAATTATCTGCGCTCGTCACTGATATTCAGAGAGCTTCCTGAACTGAGCAAGACAGTGCACCAACTGGAAAAAGAAATAGAAGAACTGAAAGCTAAGCTTGCGGACAAGTAAGCTTTAAGATACGCATCATAACATGTACAAACAGAAGACTTTAAAGAGCAGTTTCTCACTAAGCGGAAAGGGACTTCACACAGGTCTTGAACTGACCGTAACATTTAATCCCGCACCCGCAGACTACGGCTACAAGATACAAAGAACCGACCTTGAAACCCAACCTGTCATCGAGGCGTTTGCCGAGAATGTCCGCGAGACACAGCGCGGAACGGTATTGTTCAAGGGCAATGTCAAAGTCAGTACCGTAGAGCATGGTCTGGCAGCCCTTTACGCTGCAGGCATAGACAACTGCCACATTGAGGTTAACGGTCCGGAGTTTCCGATTCTGGACGGTAGTGCCATTGAATACGTTGAAAACATACAACGCGTAGGAATCCGTGAGCTGGATGCTCTGAAAGACTTCTATGTAGTCAAAAACAAGATAGAGGTAAAGGACGAGAAAACAGGATCATCCATAATCCTGCTTCCCGACAACGAATTCAGTGTAAATGTGCTCATCTCATACGATTCCAAGATCCTGTACAACCAGTACGCATCGCTTGACGATATGAATGAGTTCCCTACCGAGATTGCACGCAGCCGCTCATTCGTTTTCGTACGCGAGATCGAGTCCCTCTTGGATGCAGGTCTCATCAAGGGAGGAGACCTGGATAACGCAATCGTCATTTATGAGCGCGAGATGCCGCAGGAGCGCTACGACAAGATCTGTGAAGTCATGGGAGTACCCAAGATGGACGCTACTCGCCGTGGTTACATCATGCACAAGCCCCTGCAGTGGGACAATGAGCCCGCACGCCACAAACTGCTTGATATTATCGGAGATCTGGCATTGGTTGGCAAACCCATTAAGGGCCGCATAATAGCTACCCGCCCGGGTCATACCATCAACAACAAGTTTGCACGCATACTGCGCAAGAACATCATCATGAACGATGTTCAGGCACCCGCATATGACCCGTCGGTTCCACCGGTAATGACCTTGCAACAGATACAGGCCATTATGCCGCATAGGTTCCCGATGCAATTGCTGGACAAGGTCATAACACTGACAGACCTTTATGCCGAAGGTGTCAAGAACGTGACCAACAACGAGTTTTTCTTTACCGGTCACTTCCCTGAACACCCCATTATGCCTGGCGTACTCATCATTGAGGCAATGGCACAATTGGGAGGTACTTTAGCACTCCAGATCACAGGCGAGCCCAAGGATTACGAGGCTATGTTCATCAAGATTGACAATACCCGTTTCCGTCAGGCTGTAGTTCCGGGCGACACCCTTCTGATGCGTGTAATAAGGACTGCACCGATACGCCATAACATACTGTCACTCAAGGGATACGCCTTCGTTGCCGACAAGCTGGTCGCTGAGTCGGAATTCATGGTACAAATAATGAAAAAAGATAATAACTGATGATAAGCCCTTTAGCATACGTTGACCCCTCAGCCCAGATAGGTGAGAACGTCGAGATTGGCCCGTTCTGTTTCATTGACAAGAACGTTGTGATAGGTGACAACAATATCCTTATGCCTCATGTGAATATCATGTACGGCTCACGTATAGGTAACGGCAACACCATCCATCCGGGAGCTGTCATAGGCGGTATACCCCAGGACCTCAAGTTCATAGGTGAGGAAACCACAGCCGAGGTTGGCGACAACAACCGCATACGCGAGAACGTAACCATCAACCGCGGTACGGCATCCAAGGGAAAAACCGTCGTTGGCAGCAACAACCTACTTATGGAGAACATGCATGTGGCTCATGATTGCATCGTAGGTAATTATTGTATCATAGGCAACAGCACAAAACTGGGCGGTGAGGTTGAGGTTGAAGACCATGCCACAATCAGCGCAGGCGTACTCATCCACCAGTTCACACACGTAGGTGGCTACATAATGATTCAGGGCGGAAGCGGCGTTACACAGGATATACCGCCTTTTACAATGTCGGGACGCAACCCACTGACCTACATGGGGATCAATCTTGTGCGTCTGCGTCGTGAACAGTTCTCTGCCGAGACAATAGAGGCCATCCACAACGCTTACCGCATAATTTATCAGCAAGGACTGAATGTATCGCAGGCAATAGCGGCCATAAAAGAGAGCCCTATCATTGCGGACCCGCAGGTGCAGTATATCGTTGATTTCATCTCCCGTTCAAAGAGAGGCATAATTCGTGACAGATAAAAACATAACAATATGATTTACAGATTCATTTTCATTTCCGATGAGGTCGATGACTTCTATCGTGAAATCCAGATCAATTCATCAGCGTCATTCCTGGATTTCAGCAATGCTATTCTGAAATCTGTTGGATACCCCGATGACCAGATCACATCGTTCTTCATATGCGAGGACAACTGGGAAAAGCGTGAGGAGATTACCCGCGAGGAGATGAACACCAGCTCCGAAGTGGATAATTTCGTAATGGCAAAAACTCCTCTGGATGAATTGATTGAGGACGAAAAACAGCGTCTGATATATGTATTCGATCCTTTAGCAGAACGTTGCTTTTTCATTGAATTAAAGGAAATTATCACAGGCAAGACTCTTAAGGAAGCCGTCTGCACAGCAAGCCAGGGCAACCCGCCCAAGCAGACTGTCGATTTTGACGAAATCGCCAAGGCGAATCCGATAATTGACGTAGATGAGAACTTCTACGGTGATGAGGGATTTGAGTCCGACGAGCTCGACGAGGAAGGTTTCGGCATGGAAGGCGGCGAAGGAGGAGGCACAGTGAGCCTGGATTCCATTGACGACCTTTATTGAGTGAAACATCTTGTAGTAATACTGGGACCAACCGGCGTGGGTAAGACTGAATTATGTCTGACCCTCGCCGATTTGTTTCATACCCCCATCATTTCGGCCGATTCAAGGCAAATGTACGCCGACATTCCGATATGCACAGCTGCCCCTACTCCAGTCGAAAGATTGCGTGCTGAACATTATCTGGTAGGCAATTTGGGGCTTGATGAATACTACAGTGCAGCCAGATATGAGGAGGATGTCATGGATCTTACACACAAGCTGTTTGCCGACCACGATATCCTGCTGGTCACGGGCGGTTCAATGATGTATATTGATGCTCTCTGCTATGGCATAGACCAGATTCCCACCATTCCGGATGATATCCGCATCCCCCTTTTGGAGCGTTATCACAACGAAGGGCTGGAAACGCTGGTTCAGGAACTTAAACTGCTGGATCCGGCCTATTACAAGCAGGTGGACCGTAAGAATCCCAAGCGTGTCCTGCACGCTCTTGAGGTCTGTTATATGACCGGACATCCCTACTCCGACCTTCGCAAAGGCCAGAAAGCGGAGCGCCCCTTCAATATCATACGCATCGGACTCACACGGCCACGTGAAGAGCTATACGAGCGCATAAACCGCCGCGTGGACAAGATGATTGAGAACGGACTGATTGACGAGGCACGCCGCATGTACCCGCGCAAAGGGCTCAATTCACTCAATACAGTAGGTATGAAAGAGCTCTTTAACTGGATGGACGGAACCCTCACACCCGAGGGCAAGCCTTGGACTCTGGAGTTTGCCATAGAAAAGATAAAGCAGAACACACGAATCTACTCACGCAAGCAGATGACCTGGTTCAAACGCGATACAGACACACGTTGGTTTAACCCTGACGATGTACAGGCTATAATAGATTATATAAAGGAGAAAACATGCTGATAAGACTTTATGAGAAGAACCCCAGTCAGCGCGACATTGACCGCATTCTGGATATTCTGAACGGAGGAGGTGTCATAGTGTATCCCACCGATACTGCCTACGCTCTAGGATGCCATGCTCTCAAAGAACGTCCCATAGAGCGTATCTGCAAGATCAAGGGAATGAACCCGCAAAAGCACCGTTTCTCCATAGTCTGCTATGATTTGAGCGATATCAGCCAGTATGTCCAGATAGACAACGCCACGTTCAAGACAATGAAACGCAACCTGCCCGGTCCCTTTACATTCGTATTACGTGCCGGAAGCCGTTTGCCTAAGATATTCAGCAACCGCAAGGAGGTTGGAATTCGCGTACCCGACAATGACATAACCCGTGAGATATGCCGTCAGTTGGGTGCTCCCCTGCTCTCTACCACCGTTCCCTACGATGAGTCCGATGATATAGGCTATCTTACCGATCCGGAACTTATTGACGAGCGCCTGGGCGATGATGTCGACCTGGTAATCAACGGCGGAGCCGGCGGATTCGAGTACTCCACCGTGGTATATTGCGTAGATGGAGATCAGGAAATAATACGTCAGGGGAAAGGTATACTTGATGAGTAAAAATTGAGAATTGAAAATAAAGATATATTGATAACTAATTGTATAAGAATTGATTAGATATATAAATATGAAGAAACTTACCATACTTGCAGTGACAATACTCACAACATTGTCACTAACAGCTCAGAACAAGCAGCTCACACTGTCTACCGTAATGGACGGCACCTTCTACGCCAAGGGAGCATCATCGGTCACCCCGATGGCCGATGGAGAGCATTACCTGACCAGTGAGGACGGCCAGCTCATTCTTCAACACTCATTCAAGACAGGACAAGTTACAGATACCATACTTGACTTGAGCACAGTCCGTGGCGAACGGCTCCCCGCATTTGAGAATTTCATACTCTCACCCACCGAGGATATCATACTTCTTCAGACTAATTCAAGTAAGATATTCCGCCGCTCATTTACGGCCGATTATTATATCTTCACCATCCGTAACAACAAGATTGACCCGCTCACTACAGGCGGTCCCATACAGGTTCCTTCCATATCACCTGACGGTCATAACATAGCATTCGTGCGCGACAATAACATATTCTTAGTCAAGCTGTTATTCAATAATGCTGAAGTGCAGGTCACTAAGGATGGCGAGCTTGGAAAAGTACGTAACGGTATCCCTGACTGGGCATATGAGGAGGAGTTCGGACTCACTCGCGCATACGAGTTCAGTGCCGACAGCCGTATGCTGGCATGGATACGCTTTGATGAATCAAATGTAGCCGGATACGAGCTGCCTTTCTTCCTTACACGTCCGGATCGCGATGCCTACTCCCAGGAGCTTGTATCATACAAGCCGCAGCAATATCCCACAGCAGGTGCAGCTAATTCCAAAGTATCGGTACACACTTTCGATATCAAGAGTTCGGTTATACGTGACATGGACCTGAAACTGGACAGCACAACCTACATCCCGCGCATCAAGTTCGTGGAAAATGATGACAATGACCTTTTCATTTTCACGCTCAACCGCAGCCAGAACAAGCTGGAGATATATTCCGCTAATCCACGCTCCACTGTATGCACCCTCACCCTACGAGAGCAGGACGAGCGTTACCTTGACGAGTTTGTCTATATGCAGACCAAGTTCTACGGCAACCAATTCATTATGCAGAGCGAGCGCGACGGCCACCGTCACCTCTACTTGTATGACCTGATGGGCCAGCTCAAGCGTCAGATTACCAAAGGCGATTTTGACGTGCTTGCACTCCACGGGTACGATCCCAAGAGCGGCACCGTATATTACGAAAGCAACGAATCCGGCATGTATGACTGCGCTGTATGGAAGATTGACAGCAAAGGCCGTAAGACCATACTCACACCTGAAAAGGGTACCAGCCACGCACGTTTCAGCACCGGCTGCAAATACTTCATCAACTCATGGTCTGATATGAGCACCCCCACACGCGTATCGATAATTACCAATGCCGGCAAGACGCTCCGCACAATTGAGGAGAATCTGGATATAGCATCGGCTGTACTTGAATACGGTCTACCCCAAAAGGAACTCTTCTCATTCGAGACTGTTGACGGCACCACTCTCTACGGTTGGATGGTAAAGCCCGCCGATGCCGATGAATCACACCCCTGCCCCGTTATACTTTACCAGTACAGCGGTCCCGGATCAAACGAGGTTCTTAATGAATGGGGTGCAGGATTCTATCCCGGAGCAGCATTTGAGTCCCTGCTCACACAGAAAGGCTACGCAGTTGCGGTTGTCGACGGACGCGGTACGGCACGTCGCGGAGCTGATTTCAAAAAACAGACCTACAAGCGTCTGGGCGTGATGGAAAGTCAGGACCAGGTAGCTGCAGCCCAATATCTGGGCTCACTTCCCTACATTGATGCCGACCGCATTGCAATCTGGGGCTGGAGCTATGGCGGCTACAATACACTCATGTCAATGAGTGAGGGTACACCCGTATTCAAATGCGGCGTAGCTGTAGCTCCTGTAACCGATTGGCGTTACTACGATGCTCCCTACACCGAGCGTTTCATGCAGCAGCCCAAAGAGAATGCCGACGGCTACCATGATGCATCGGCCATTGACCGCATTAACCGCCTGCACGGCAAGTTGCTCATAGTCCATGGACTGGACGATGACAACGTCTTCTTCAGCAACACAGCCTCTTACATCGAGGCACTGATAAATGCAGGCGTTGATTTCGATATGCAGGTTTATCCCGGCAAGGAGCACAGCATCACCGGCTTCGCCCACCGCAAGCACCTCTTTACACGCATCCTGCGCTTCTTCGACGAGAATCTCTAATTATTTGTAGATTAAGAAGATACAGGGTATCTTTTCAAGTGATGGAAGTTTGCCGTTCCACTCCTTGATGGTGCGGGTGCGGATGTATTCGTCCTGGGTGGTGAGGCCGGCGGCGATGCAGAGATGCGTCTGGGGACGGCAGGCTTTCAGGATATCGGCCATCATCTTGGCGTTACGGTACGGGGTCTCAATGAAGAGCTGCGTCTGATTCTCGCTGTAAGCGCGTTGTTCCAGCTTTTTGAGCGTTTTGATACGCTCATCTGGCTCTATGGGCAGGTAGCCGTTGAAGGCAAAGCTCTGGCCGTTGAATCCCGATCCCATTACCGCTAATATTATGCTTGAGGGGCCTACCAGAGGCACTACCTTCAGACCTTTGCGCTGCGCTATGGCAACGACATCGGCCCCGGGATCTGCCACGGCGGGGCATCCTGCCTCAGAAATCACACCCATTGCATTACCTTCTTCCAGCGGCTTGAGCATACCGGATATCTCATCGGGCTTGGTATGCTTGTTAAGCGTATAGAACGTGAGCTGGTCTATATCCATGCTACGGTCCACCTGCTTGAGGAAACGGCGCGCGGTACGAACATCTTCCACAATGAAATGGCGTATACCCATGATTATCTCATGATTGTATGCGGGCAGCACCTGCTCCACCGGAGTTTCACCCAATAGATTCGGAATAAGATATAAAGCGGGAATCATGACACGAAGGTAGCGCATTTTGCATTATCTTCGCATTGGCATTCTACAAAAATGGAACAGAACGGCGGATTCGTGCTCAAAATAACAGACGGCGTGGCCTGCAACCCCAAGTACCGCCTGGCCTCCCCCATCAACATTTGCCTGGCTCCCGGCCAGCAGACAGCCATTGTGGGTCCTAACGGTGCAGGCAAGACTCTGCTTGTAAATACCATGCTGCGCCAGTATCCGCTTCTGGACAACCATGAAGTTGAATATGGTTGTGGCGTAAGCGGGGCCGATATCCGCAACATAACGTTCCGCGACAGCTACGGCAGTGCCGATGCCACCTACTTCTATCAGCAACGCTGGAATATGACTGAGATGGGCGAATCAGCCATTGTGCGTGACGCATTCCCTGATATCAAGGATCCCATCTGGAAAGAACGCCTTCACACACTTTTCGGCTTGCCTTCAATTTGGGACAAACAGCTCGTTACATTATCCAGTGGAGAGATGCGCAAGTATCAGTTGGCGCGTGCCCTGGCAGTCCGCCCCAAGGTAGTCATCATAGACAGCCCATTCATAGGTCTGGATATCCAGACGCGCGATATGCTGTGTCGGCTGCTTGAAAGTCTCATATGCGAATGGAGTATTCAGGTTATTCTTGTGGTGGCTCGTCGCGAAGATATACCAACCTTCATAACACATGCTGTAGAGGTACAGGACAAACATTGCAGTCAGGTCATGCCAATAGAGGAATTTATGGCAGAATCTGAGCAAAAGATGCCCCAACCTCTTCTGCCAAAGGAGATGTCTGACCTGATGCAAAGCCTTCCGGAGAACGGAATGCAGTCCGATGAGATTGTCCATTGCAACCAGGTAACTCTTCAATATGAAAACCGCCGCATATTGGGGCCTCTTGACTGGACTATACACAAAGGTGAGCATTGGGCACTGCTAGGTCCCAACGGGAGCGGCAAGTCTGCCCTATTAAGCATGGTCTATGCTGACAACCCGCAATCCTACGCCTGTGACATAGCACTATTTGGCCGTCCACGTGGTACAGGTGAAAGCATTTGGGAAATCAAGAAGCATATAGGTTACGTATCACCTGAGATGCACCGCTCCTACTGCCGCCGCTATCCAGCCATCGACATAGTGGCATCGGGCCTTCACGACACCATAGGTTTGTATAAAAAAATTACCATAGAAGAGAGGGAATCCTGTCGCATCTGGATGAAGATATTCGGAATAAGCAATCTGGAAGAGCGCGACTTTCTGGAACTCTCCAGCGGAGAGCAGCGAATGATACTGCTGGCCCGCGCGTTCGTAAAGAACCCCTCCCTACTCATCCTTGACGAACCCCTTCACGGACTCGACCGCAAGAACCGTTCCCTTGTCATGGAAATAATAAAGGCCTTCTGCAGAAATCCGCAAAAGACCCTCATAATAGTAACTCATTACCCCGAGGAACTCCCCTCCACCATCGATCACACCCTGCAATTGGGGACAGACCCCCTTTGCACGTATTAAAGCAATCAATAATTACTTACATTCGCAACATGCAAAAGGGGTCAGTCCCCAATTGCACATTGTTCTTAAGGATGGACTTGATGTACAGGACGAACCGAATATCCGTCTTCACGACATGACGGATCCAATAGGTAATCACCCGTATTGAAAAGAAGTTCCAGACCATCTATGGAGAAATCAGGATTAATGGATGTTGACCAATAACAACCACAGACACCGGCATTACCAATACCTGTACCCGATCTGTTTCCGGCAGCCGGAAGAAAAATGAAATTGTCCGTATAACCCTCTTTACGTCCCTGGACCTTATAACCTGCTACGCCGTTGAACTCGGCATTGCCGTTATCAAACCATGTCCATATGCAACTATCCCTAAGTTCACACAGTTCGATATAAGTGGGCATACGCCAGTCTGGTCCCCAATTAACATAGGCAGCATCATCTTCTGGAGTAAGAGTAGTGAGGCCACCATCGTTATTGTACTTTTTTAAAACGATTGTATAGCCACCTATTTCGTCACCATCATACTCGTTGTCAAAATAGGTATCCCACCAATATTTTTCCTTGGGCTTTGTCTCGCCCCAGGCAAAATAGTCACCATACTCCTCGGGACACTTGGCACCCACGTTGCATGTTGCCCACATTACGCTGAGTCCCAAATCCACATATTCCTTTGGATATCGGTCAGAAACCATATCCGTGACAAATGAACCCTCCATAGTACCTTCCCGATTGAAATCGGGCACATTCATGAACACGCGATAATAATATGTGGTTTTGTCCTTAAGTCCGGTCAATGTGACAATAAAACTGCCCGTACGAGGATTAGCAGGAAACAATGTTAACCTTCTATAGAATGCTGTATCCCGCTCTGTAAAAACCGGATCGCCTTCAGAAAGGCATATTCCGAAATCAGAGTTCGCAAAATGAGCTCCGCTTATGTTGGTATTGAAATCAACAACGATATTCAGATTTGACACTCTCACCGTATCAGGTATACGCCCTGACAACGACACGTTCTGCGCATCGGAATCAACTGACTGCAACAATCCGCAAAGAGCAATCGCTAAAGCATAAAAACAGAATCTTCTCATACCAGGTTTTGTTTATCTGCACCAAAGATAAGACATTGATTGCTCCCCACAGAAACAAAAAGCGTTGCAAAAACGTTGCATTTTTGCTCAAGAACCAATCAGCGCATAAGCTTGGAGTAGGTTTTCTGGCGTTTGGCGTAGTAGTGCCAGAGGAGACTGAATTTTACGCGCTCGGGTATGTCTGTGATTGAGGCCTCACGCAGGTTCTCCTCACGACTGTCCAGAAAATCAGGCTTGAGGCGGCGGAACTCACGGCGTGCACGGAACACCGCCTTGAAATCTCCCCAATGAAACTTAACCAGGAACATGAGCGCAGCCAGGCCGTCAAGCCAGAAACGCATTCTCATAACCTTGCAAAGTTCATCCTCAGGAAGATTTTTATAAAGCATGAGCAGGTTATTGCGGAAATTCAGGAATGTCTTGTACGGATTGGATTTATTGAGAGTAGCCCCGCCAACGTGATATACCACACTCTCGGGAATGCACACGATACCCCGGTTACGGCTACGCAAACGCCAGCAAAGGTCAATCTCCTCCTGATGTGCAAAGAACCGGTCATCCAGACCGCCCGCAGCCCAATAATCGGCACTGCGAACCATCAGGCAGGCACCCGTAGCCCAGAATACCGGCTCTATAGTATCATACTGTCCCATGTCCTTCTCGACAGAGTCAAACACGCGTCCACGGCAGAACATATAGCCCCACTTGTCCATATAACCGCCGGCGCCGCCTGCATACTCAAAGCGCGAACGATCTTTGAAATCCCTAAGTTTGGGCTGACATGCTGCTACCTCCGGATGTACGTCCATATAGCTCACAAGGGGCAGAAGCCAATCCTCGGATACCTCCACATCAGAATTGAGCAGTATGTAGTATTCTGACTCGACCTCACGAAGAGCCATATTGTAACCCTTGGCAAAACCCCAGTTCTTCTCCAAGCGGATAAGTGGAACCTGCGGGAACTCGCGCTGCATCATCTCCATGGAATCGTCCTTGGAGTCATTATCGGCCACAATCACTTGCACGCCGTCCATCTTTGAATATTTGAGCAACGTAGGCATATAGCGCTTAAGCATTGCGCTGCCGTTCCAGTTCAATATGACTATCGCAATCTTCATATCACCTTATTAATGTGGCGGTCAACGCATCACCGGCGGCATTCAGTCCACCCAGCTCAACCTTAACCAGACTGTTTTCCTGAACCTGAGCCGAATCCAGCTCCACCCTGATATAATTATCCGTAAACCCGTGAGCCGGCATACCGCGACGAGGACGCTCCACCAAAACAGTGGCTTCACGGCCGATATGTGCCTCATAGAAAGCCTTGGTCTTACGGTCCGAAAGTTCCAGCAACCTCTGGCTGCGCTCATGCTTTGTCTGAGGTGACACCTTATATGGGATCTTTAGAGCGGCAGTGCCCGGACGCTCCGAATAGCTGAACACATGCAATTGAGTCACATCCAGACCCTCAATGAAGCGGTAAGCATCCTCAAACAGCTCATCGGTCTCGCCGCGCATACCTACAATGACATCCACACCGATGAACGCATCGGGCATCACGCTCTTTATACACTCCACCTTAGCTGCAAACAGCTCACGCTCATAACGGCGGTGCATCAGCTTGAGCACCTCATTCGATCCGCTCTGTAGAGGAATATGGAAATGCGGCATGAACGCACGTGACTGAGCTACAAAGTCAATCACCTCATCAGTAAGCAGGTTTGGCTCAATAGACGATATCCTGTAACGCGAAATCTCCTCCACCTTATCCAGCTCACGTATCAGATCAATGAACTTATCACCTGTACTCTTTCCAAAGTCACCTATGTTTACACCGGTAATGACAATCTCTCGGCCGCCCTCCTGTCCTGCCTGACGTGCCTGTTCAACCAGACTCTCAATAGACGGATTACGACTGTGCCCGCGTGCGTAAGCCACGGTGCAATAAGTGCAATAGTAGTCACACCCGTCCTGAACCTTGAGGAAGAACCTGGTGCGGTCACCGCGTGAGCATGAAGGCACAAAGTTCTTGATATCATTGGTCCCCACGGTTTTGGATATACCGTGGTCACGCTTCTGCAATCCGTTAAGGTTCTCCAGCACGCTACCCTTCTGATCCTGCCCCAACACTATATCCACGCCTGGGATATCGGCCACAACGCCTGGCTGAAGCTGACCATAGCAGCCTGTCACCACGATATATGCATCGGGATTCTCACGTACTATCTTATGTATGGCCTGACGGCATTTCTTATCGGCAACCTCCGTGACCGAGCAGGTATTGATAACGCAGATATCGGCCTTCTCACCACGCACAGCCTTATGTGCCCCAGCTTCAATCAGCTGGCGCATAATGGTCGATGTCTCCGAGAAATTCAACTTACATCCCAGAGTGTAGAACGACGCACTTTTACCGATAAGTGAGAATTGATTACCCATTACACTGCGAATTTAGCAAATAATCCGATACCCTTATAACAATGAAGGATGACCTAAGGGCCATCCTTCACTATATTTAAGTATCTACCTGATTACTCGGCAGCCTCAGCTACAACCTCGAAAGCAACCTCTGCCTTAACCTCCTTGTGAAGGTTGATGGTAGCGGTGTACTCACCTGCAGCCTTAACGGTCTCGGCAACGATTGCCTTACGGTCAATCTCAAAGCCCTTAGCGGCCAGAGCCTCAGCAACCTGAGCAGCACCTACGCCACCAAAGATTGTGCCATCCTCGTTAACCTTAGCGCTGATGCTAACCTTAACGCCGTTCAGCTTAGCAGCAAGTGCCTCAGCATCGGCCTTAATCTTAGCCAGCTTGTGAGCGCGCTGACGCTCGTTCTCTGCCAGAACCTTCTTGGCTGACTCTGTAGCGATGACAGCCTTGCCCTGGGGGATCAGATAGTTACGGCCATAGCCGTCCTTAACCTTTACTATATCGTTCTTGTATCCAAGACCTGCAATATCTTCCTTAAGTATAATCTCCATAGTCTTTCTGTTCTTTAAAGATTATTACTTCATCATATCAGTTACGTAAGGCAGAAGAGCCAAGTGACGTGCTCTCTTCACAGCCTGAGCCACGCGACGCTGGAACTTGAGTGAAGTACCGGTGATGCGACGGGGCAGAAGCTTACCCTGCTCGTTAAGGAAACGCTTAAGGAATTCAGGATCCTTATAATCGATATACTTGATACCTGCCTTCTTGAAACGGCAATATTTCTTCTTCTTGATATCCTGAGTCTGAGGTGCAAGATATCTGATCTCTGATGTCTGCTCTGCCATAATTATGCCTCCTCTGATTTAGACTGTCTAAGACTTCTTCTCTTTGCTGCGTACTCAGCTGCGTACTTGTCCTGCTTGATGGTCAGGAAACGGATAACGCGCTCGTCACGACGGAAGTTAACTTCCAGCTTGTTGACTACTGAAGGCTCAGCGTTGAATTCGATAAACTCATAGAAGCCGGTTGACTTCTTCTCAATGGGATAGGCCAGCTTACGCATGCCCCAGTTCTCTTCATTGACAATCTCTGCGCCCTCGGCAGTAAGAATGCCCTTGAATTTCTCTACCGCTTCCTTCATCTGAACATCAGATAAAACGGGAGTCAAAATGAAAACGGTTTCGTACTGATTCATTTGTTTTTAATTAAATAATAACTAGTGTTTGCAAAATGCGGATGCAAAGGTACAAAAATATTTTACGCACACAATCTTTTTCATTGCAAAAACCACTCTAAACAAGGGTGTTAATCATTTTTCACTTATAACCCGGAACATAAATGAGGCTATTGTTTCATTTTTCGGATAAAAACCATTTATTTTGCAGTCAAAGAAGAAAACAAATAAAACAACATAACAATGAACAGCTTTAAAAAGTATTTGGGAGCCATCATCGTGATTCTTGGCGCTATTCTGCTTATATGCAGCTATTTCCTTGGCTGGAACAACTACAATGGCGTTCAGATAGGAGCCATGGTGCTGATGATAGCAGGCCTTCTGCTCCACATCTTCCTGGGTAAGAAGTCCTAACATCTATCCCTAACGCAACAAAACGAGGTGAGACACATGTCCCACCTCGTTTTGTTTTCCACTTTTTAAGCATCCGCTGGAGAACCGTTTTTGGGACGCAGCGTTCCAAGGCTACTCCAGACCTCTCCGGACCCTAAACGTCGAATGCCTCCCTCTTAGTCCCCTACAGGGCCTAACGGTCGTTAAACGAAACGCCGTTCTTAACGGGATCCTCCAAGGCCCTACGCTTTACGCCTCTCCACTGATGGTCCCCAAAACGGATCTCCAGCTCCTGCAAATAGAAGAATACACACACAGACGTAAACAAATCCACAAACCTGCAGTAATAGTAACGGCTCTAGAGCCGTTACCTGGCCGGAGGCCAGCCGTTTCCGAAAGGAAACTAAAAAGAGGTGGCGGCTCCAGCCGCCGGATTTAAAAGCGCCCTAACAGGAAGCAGTACTGTAACAAGGAACTGATATAAAAAAGAAAGCGCCTCAGATTGTGCTCTGAAGCGCTTTTAAAGACGGCGGCTACCTACTCTCCCACTTGCGCAGTACCATCGGCGTGAACGGGCTTAACTTCTCTGTTCGGAATGGGAAGAGGTGGAACCCCGCTGCTATAGCCACCTAAATAGGATTTGACTTACA
>Ga0310696_10000365_pt1 | contig 74299 bp, 54 predicted proteins | sample AusTroGonzalo_MG_4_FD_203885 | JGI IMG/M metagenome (GOLD analysis project Ga0310696, IMG submission 203885) | Bovine rumen microbial communities from tropical cattle in Woodstock, Queensland, Australia - Gonzalo_02 (v2) (version 2) | ecosystem: Host-associated > Mammals > Digestive system >...
TACGCGGGAAGAGTTCCGCGAAATTTTCGATTTGGGTCACCAGATTATCGCCGATCCGGCGAAGTACAGTAAGAGTTGCGAGGGTAAGATTCTGGCAACTCTTTTTTATGAGCCGAGTACGCGCACAAGGCTGAGTTTCGAGACGGCCATGTTGCGACTGGGCGGCCAGGTGATCGGTTTCTCTGAGGCCGCTTCCTCTTCCACTGCCAAAGGAGAGAGCATTGCTGACACGCTGCGCACGGTGGAGTGCTACGCTGACATCGCGGCTATGCGCCATCCCAAGGAAGGTGCCCCGCGGCTTGCCAGCCACTATATCCACATGCCGCTGATTAACGCCGGCGACGGCGGCCACCAGCATCCCACGCAAACCCTCACCGACATCCTCACTATTGAGCGCCTGCGCGGTAACGTGGAAAACAAGACCTACGGTTTCTGCGGCGACCTCAAGTTCGGCCGCACCGTGCATTCCCTCGTCAAGTTTCTCAGCAACTATGAGGGTGTCCGTTTCATTTTTATTTCCCCTGAGGAATTGCGCGTGCCTGAATACATCCGTGAGGAGGTGGTCCGCAAAAAAGGCATCCCCTTCGAAGAAGTCGATCAAATGGAACCCTACATGAACCAACTTGACTTTCTCTACATGACCCGCGTACAACGCGAACGTTTCTTCAACGAAGAAGACTACATCCGCCTGAAAGACAGATTCATCCTCGACAAGGAGAAAATGTCCTACGCTCGCCCTGATACCTACATCCTCCACCCGCTGCCTCGCGTCAACGAAATCAGCACCGAAGTCGATGACGACCCCAGAGCGCAATATTTCCAGCAGGCCAAAAACGGCATGTATGTGCGTATGGCGTTGATTTTGAAACTTTTAGGTATTTATTAGACAAGAGACCTGTTTAGACGTAAGACGTGAGACTTAGGACTTATATAACACAATCCAAACATCTCAAGTCTTAAGTCTCAAGTCTCAAGTCTCAAGTCTCAAGTCAATAAAAAACAACATTATTAATTAGAATCATCATGTTAGAAATCACCAGCATAGAAAAAGGTATTGTCATCGACCACATTACCGCCGGTTACGGAATTCAAGTGTTTAACTATCTGAACCTTGACAAGGCCGATTACAACGTCGCGCTCATCTGCAACGCTTATAGCCAAAAGATGGGAAAGAAGGACATTATCAAAATCAACAATGTCATTGACATCAACTACGACTTCCTCGGACTCATCGATCCGAATGCCACCGTGAACATTATTGAGGACGGCAAAACGGTCAAAAAGGTGAAACTGGAGGTGCCCGACACCGTCGAAAATATCATCCGTTGCAAAAATCCTCGCTGTGTCACCTCCGTGGAACACTATTTTCCGCATGTTTTCCACTTGGTAGACAAAGTGAAACGCTCTTATCGATGCGAATACTGTGATGATATCGTGGTGCCTTATCCGGTGAAGTAGGAAGGTGTTGTCACACGACCCGAAATTTATAACAAACAGATTTACAAATTTATAAAGAGACGTGCTAACGTGCGTCTCTTTTGTTTTTCCAACAATTTTTGCCCATCCCTCTTGCATATCAAAAAAAAGTGTATCTTTGCCGCGTCAAAATCAAGGTCTCGTGGCCGAGTGGTTAGGTACCGGTCTGCAAAACCGTTGACTCCAGTTCGAATCTGGACGAGACCTCAAAAACAGTAGGGTTGCTAATCTATGCAACTCTACTTTTTTTATTGTCAAAGCCAATGTCAATATCAAAAATGTTATTTTTTCTCTGTAATATGTAGAGACGGGGCATGCACCGTCTCTACATACGGCAATTTCATTATGCCTGTGTATATTTGAAATTTATGTACATTTGCCGCCAAAATAATATAGAAATGATGATCTTCTACTTAGGCAGTTGGTATTTCCAAACGAAAATTCTGAGAAAGCGCAAACCGCTGCAGACCGTTCTGTTTATCACCAACCAGTGCAACCTGTCGTGCTCGCACTGCAGCGTGTATGACCATGAGCACCCAACTACCAAAAGCTATGCCCAAATTGAAGAGGAGTTGACTTATTCTTACAAATTGGGATCTCGTTTTGTGGATTTCGAAGGCGGTGAACCCACGCTCTGGCGCGATGGCGATTTGCGGCTCAACGATCTCATTGACCTTGCCCACCGCATCGGTTTCTTCACCACCACCGTGACTACCAACGCCCAGCAGCCCTTTGCCGGACTCAAAGCCAACTCGATATGGGTCAGCATGGACGGTATTCACGAATTTCACGACGCCGTGCGCGGAAAAGGAACCTTTGACAGATTGATTCAAAACGTGGATAATTGCGGACATAAAGCACTGAGTGCCAATATGGTGATTGACTCCAATAACTATGTCAACGTCATGGATACGCTGCAGTTTGTGAAAGAGCATCCCACTTTTAAGAGCATCGCATTCAATTTTTACACTCCTGCGTTTTTCAAAGACGAAGATCCGCTAATTTTGGACTGGAACAAGCGTATCGAATTGATTGACAAATTGATAGAACAAAAAAAGAAACGGATGCCCATAATGAATTCTGTTTCTGGTTTGAAACGGATGAAAGATCTTTCGTTTGAAAAGGCCTGTTGGATGTGCAACTACATCCTGCCTGACGGCACGCGCCTGCCCGAGTGTGTGGGCAAAAGCGCCGGGGTCTGCGACCAGTGCGGCTTCTGCATGGCCGGCGAGATGCGTTCGGTGATGGATTTCCGTCCGGACACGTTGATGGCGGGGTTATCCCTTCGTGGGTAGAGACGCGCCATGGCACGTCTCTACATTTCGACAACATTGAACATAAAAATCAATCCTTAAACAGCCTCGAAGAGGCAAAACGCACAAAGTGCAAATAACCCCATACAAGGCGAAGCCGCAGTGTGGGGGCAAAAACAAAAACAATGGAAAATATCCGATACATTACCCTCGACAGCACCTCTCCGTACCACAACCTGGCTACGGAGGAGTACCTGCTGCAACAAACCACCGACAACATCTTCATGCTGTGGCAGAACGACAACACCATCGTGGTGGGGAAGCATCAGAACACGGCGGCGGAAATCAATCAAGAATACGTTGATAGTCATCAGGTTAACGTGGTTCGGCGGTTGACGGGCGGCGGTGCAGTTTTCCACGATATTGGAAATCTCAACTTCACCTTCATCCAAAATGTGGCGGCGGGCAATAAAGAAATTGACTTTTTGCGGTACCTTAAACCGATAGTGGATGCGTTGCAGTCGTTGGGTGTCCCGGCGGAATTTTCAGGACGTAACGATTTGGTTATCAATGGTCAGAAAATTTCCGGCAACGCGATGACCTTCTTTGGAAACCGTGTGTTGGAGCATGGCACGCTGCTTTTTTCGTCGCAGATGGCTGATGTTTCCGCCGCCCTGCGTGTCGACCCAGACAAATTCATCGACAAAGCGGTGAAGTCCGTGCGCAGCCGCGTGACGAACATCTCCGACCATCTGCCCAAACCTATGACTGTTTTGGAATTCAAGGACTATCTGATGGATTACATCATGAGGCAGAATCAAATAACTGAATTACAGAATCTTACAGACAAAGAAGAGACCATTGTCGAACAACTCGTCAAGGAAAAATACGCAACGTGGGAGTGGAACTACGGCAAATCGCCAGAGTATTCGATGAACAAGAAGATAAGGACGAAAGGCGGTTCTGTGCAGGTAATCGCCGACATCCGTGAAGGCTGCTTCTGCGACCTGCAGTTCTTCGGCGATTTCTTCGGCGAGAAGGATCCGCAAAATATTGTGGATCAATTGATTGGTGTTCGAATGGACAAACAATCCATCTTCGATGTCTTGCGTAACATCAATATCAACGATTATTTTCACAACGTCACCGACACAGAACTGATTAATCTCTTAACCCCATGATGTATTTTGTCGGGTGCATGCGATACGCAAATATGGGCGTATGCGATACGCAAACATGGGCGTATGCGATACGCCCCTACGAACCAACATAAACCATTAAACCATTAAACAAATAAACCGTTAAACATCATTAACCTTTAACCGTTAACCATTAACCATTTACGAATGAACCTCATCGTTTTCGACCTCGACGGCACCTTAATCAATTCATTAGAGGATCTGGCGGATTCGGCCAACTGGATGCTCATGCAGCATGGCTACCCGACCCATCCTGTGGATGCCTACCGCTATTTTGTGGGCGACGGTATGCGCAAGCTCATCGAGCGGATTCTGCCGGCGGAGGAGCGAACCGACGCGCAGATAGAGCTGTGCAAGACGGAGTTTGTAACCTACTACAAAATCCACATGGAAGACAAGACCGTGGTTTATCCTGGGATGATTGAACTTTTGAAAGAATTGAAAGACAGAGGGTTGAGGATTGCCGTGGCCACGAACAAAGTGCATTCCGCTGTGGCTCCGCTGATGGAAAAATATTTTCCCGGCATTCATTTCGATTCGATGATCGGACAGCGCGAGGGCGTTCCCGTGAAACCGCATCCGCAGATCATGTACGACATCCAGAAGGAGACCGGCTGCCAACCGTTTGAGACGTTGCACGTTGGCGACACTGCCACGGACATGCAGCTCGCGCATAACGCAGGGGTCACACCGATCGGCGTGTTATGGGGCTACCGCCCGTTGGAAGAATTGCAGGAAGCCGGGGCAAAGTTCATCATAGAGAAACCGGAGGAGTTGTTGGGGCTGGTGTAATGAATTATCTCCGCGTATCTCGCGTATCTGCACGTATAATATTCGGAATCTTCGTCATAGCGCAATGTTCACGCTTATGCGCACACCCGTTTCGGATACAGCTTTTCCAAAGTGTGTCACCCCTCCGCCAGTTGCGCCGCAGCCATGTACGGCGAAATCTGCTTCGACTGGATTAGCGGGAGCAGGCGCTCAATTTCCGCTTGGGTGTGCTCGTCGTTGTAGAAACGGTTCTGCAACGTAAAATCAATCCAATGGTAGAAAATATTGATTAACTGTGCGTTACGGGTCTTTTCAAAGCTTCCGTTGCCGCGGGTCAGCGTCACGAAGTCGCTGATAATTTGCCACACTTTGTCCAGGGCAAAGCCTTCTAAGGCCGAACAGACTTCCACGGGCACCTCCCAGCCGTTATCGCTTTTTGGGAAAAGCTTCAAGGCTGCACGATACTGCGATGCCGCCATACGGGCCTTATGCAAATTATCGCCGTCAGCTTTGTTAATCACCAGTGCATCAGCCATTTCCATGATGCCACGTTTGATACCCTGCAGTTCGTCGCCGGCACCAGCCAGCATCAGTAGCAGAAAGAAATCAACCATAGATTTCACCACGGTTTCTGACTGCCCTACACCGACAGTTTCTACAAGAATCACATCGAAACCGGCCGCTTCGCATAGGATGATAGATTCGCGCGTTTTACGGGCCACACCACCCAAGGCGGAACCGGAAGGTGATGGCCGGATAAAGGCGTTAGGATCTGTGGAAAGTGTTTCCATTCGGGTTTTGTCTCCCAAGATACTGCCTTTGGTGCGCTCGCTCGATGGGTCGATGGCCAACACCGCCAACTTGTGCCCTTGCGCGGTCAGCATCCCGCCAAACGATTCGATAAATGTGCTCTTGCCCACACCTGGCACACCGGTGATACCGATGCGCAGCGAGTTGCCGGAATACGGCAGACAACGTTCGATAATTGTCTGTGCTATAGAAATATGCACAGGATTTTCGCTCTCTATCATGGTGATGGCGCGGCTCAGGATGGTGCGGTTGCCCTCCAAAATCCCTTTTACGTAATCATCAACGGTAAGTTCCGCCTTCTTGTGCCGCTTGAAGTTCGGGTTCACCTGCATGGGCTGTTCCACGCCCGCGCGCTCCGTCAAAGCCGATTCATAATAGGGATTCGCCATCTTACTTATTTCCAGTTGAAATTATACATCACGGCCTCTTTCATTGTCTCGAAGTAGTGAAAACGCATGCCTGCAATGAAATTCTCCTTGATATCGTCAATATCCTTTTTGTTTTCGTTGGACATCACAATATCAAAGATACCGCTGCGCTTGGCTGCGAGGATTTTCTCTTTAATTCCGCCCACAGGGAGCAGTTTTCCACGAAGGGTAATCTCACCGGTCATTGCAATTTTCTCACGCACGGGAATTTGCGTGAATGCCGAAACAAGAGCTGTGAGGATGGTAATACCTGCAGACGGACCATCCTTCGGAGTGGCACCTTCGGGCACGTGCACGTGTACTTTCTTCTTGTTAAAATCCTCAGGATCAACATTATAATCAGCTGCATGTGCTTTGAGAAACTCGTATGCGATGGTGGCCGACTCTTTCATCACGTCACCGAGGTTTCCGGTCATGGTGAGTTCTCCCTTGCCCGCGCTAGTGAGTGCTTCCACAAAGAGAATCTCGCCGCCCACCGCAGTCCAAGCCAGACCGGTGGCCACGCCAGGCACTTTTTCATCAAGAGCCCTGTCCAGTTGAAAAATCGGAGAACCCAACAATTCTTTCAGTTCTTCAGGCTTAACCTCCTGAGACATAGAGCCTTCCCGAACCAATTGAGCGGCGCGTTTACGGATAATCTTCGCTAAAGTACGCTCCAAGGTACGAACACCGGCTTCACGAGTGTAATCGTTAATCACCATGTTCACCGTTTCTTCGGGAATAGTCAATTGCTCAGGATTTAACCCATTGTCTTTCAACTGTTTGGGGATTAGATGTTTCGTTGCTATGGCTAGTTTCTCTTCGGCCAAATAACCCGGAATGTCAATAATCTCCATACGGTCAAGTAAGGCGGGATGGATATTGTTGAGGTTGTTGGCAGTGGCAATAAAAAGCACTCTGGAGAGGTCGAAGGGCGTCTCCAGATAATTATCGTTGAATGTGCTGTTTTGTTCGGGGTCCATAACCTCCAACAATGCCGCCGCCGGGTCTCCATTGACACTCATTCCGGAAACTTTGTCAATTTCGTCAAGCACAAACACCGGATTAGCGTATCCCACCTTGCGCATGCTTTGAATGATGCGGCCGGGCATTGCGCCGATGTAGGTTTTGCGATGCCCGCGAATTTCTGCCTCATCGTGTACGCCACCCAGGGATATGCGAACATATTTGCGGCCTATGGATTCAGCGATAGAGCGGCCGAGCGAGGTTTTGCCCACTCCCGGAGGGCCTGCCAAACATAGAATTGGCGATTTCATGTCGCCTTTCAGTTTCAGCACAGCCAAATATTCGAGGATGCGCTCTTTCACTTTCTCCAACCCATAGTGATCCTTGTCGAGAATTTCACGGGTATGTTGCAGGTCGAAGTTATCCTCGCTATATTCGTTCCAGGGTAAGTCTAACAGCAGATCCAAGTAGTTGAGTTGCACAGAATAATCGGGAGACATCATATTGGTGCGCTGCAGTTTCTTGAATTCCTTGTCAAAAAGATCAGCGGTCTCCTGATTCCATTTTTTCTTGGCGGCACGTTCTCGCAAATCGTCAAAATCCTTCTCCGCTGAGGGTCCACCCAACTCTTCCTGGATGGTCTTCATCTGTTGGTTAAGGATGTATTCACGTTGCTGTTTCTCCATCTCCTGATGGGATTTGGTATGGATCTGATGTTTGATTTCCATCACTTGGAGCTCGTGCGTCAGCAACGTGGTGACTTTGTCACAACGCGCCATAATATCTTGAGTCTCAAGTATTTCCTGTTTCTCGCTTACTTCAAGGCTAAGATTGGAGACGATGAAATTGATGAGGAAGGCGTTGCTTTCTATATTATTGATGGCGGTTATGGCGTCGCGAGGTACACCTGGTGTGAGTTGCAAGATATTGCCCATTGTCTCGCGAATCAGCAATATTTTGGCTTGAAACTCCTCGCTGTCGGTGATGGTTGGGTCAAGATCGTTGGTGAGGTAAGGATTTACGGTGCAGCGATAGTAGGGGCGCGATTGGGTGACACGACCTATTTCGAATAATTTTACACCCTGCACGACCATCATCACATTGCCATCGGGAATGTTGAGCGTTTTGATGATGCGGGCGATGGTACCCACGCGGTAGAGATCCTTGATTGTAGGATCTTCCACACTATTGTCTCGTTGAGCAACCACTCCGATAGGGTGTTCAGAGTTAGCGCATTCGCGGGCGAGCCGTAGCGACTTCTCGCGTCCTACGGTAATAGGAATGACCATGCCTGGAAACAGCACAGTGTTGCGCAGAGGAAGCAACGGGACAACCGACGGCAGTTCCTCCTGTCCGAACCTGATCTCATCTTCCGCAGAAAGTATGGGGATAACATTCGATTCAGAATTCAGAAAACCGCCATCCGCTATAATATCTTTAATCATTTCTAGTAGTTACAATACAAAAACTGACCTTTTTCGGGCTACAAAAAAGGTCAGCAAAAGTACAAAATATATGGATTACTTGGATTTGCCAGCTTCAAAATGACGGGCATATTTGTTGCGGAACTTATCCACACGACCAGCGGTGTCAACCAACTTCATCTTACCGGTAAAGAAGGGGTGTGAGGTGCTGGAAATTTCTAATTTCACGAGCGGATATTCATTTCCGTCTTCCCAAACAATCGTATCTTTCGTGCTAACCGTAGACTTGGTCAGAAACGCATAATCGTTTGACATGTCCTTGAAAACCACGGTTCTGTACTCCTTAGGATGGATGTCTTTTTTCATAATATCTTATAATTTTTTAGCCTTTAAAATTGGACGGCAAAAATACACTTTTTTTAATATCAAGAGGTTGGAGTCGGGAATTTTTTTTTCAACACTCTTTTTGGTTTATTGGTTTATTGGTTTATGATTTATGGAATTATTGACTCTTAACCCCCTAAACTTCTAAACTCTTAAACCTCTAAACCTCATTAACCGTTAACCGTTAACTATTAAAAGAGTTCCCCCTGTCCGGACACGTACCGCGATTTTCCCAAATGCGTGAACGCCAGGTCGGTGGCTTCACGGCCGCGCGGGGTGCGCATGAGATAGCCCTCTTGGATAAGGAATGGCTCATAAACTTCCTCAATGGTGCCAGAGTCTTCTCCTACCGCAGTGGCTATAGTGGTCAAACCTACCGGACCACCCTTGAACTTTTCGATGATAGTGCTCAAAATGCGATTGTCCATTTCGTCAAGGCCGTGCTGATCGACGTTTAATGCCGTCAGTGCCACCTGCGTGATGGGGAGGGTGATGGTGCCATCGCCTTTAATCTGGGCGAAGTCGCGCACGCGCCGCAGCAGCAAGTTGGCAATACGTGGCGTGCCCCGGCTTCGACTGGCAATCTCGTAGGCTGCATCTTCGTCAATCGGGATGTCCAAAATGGATGCTGACCGCTTAATGATATTGCCAAGTGTTTGTGTATCATAGTATTGCAGACGCAGGTTGATACCAAATCGCGACCGTAGCGGAGCTGTCAGCAGACCGGAACGTGTGGTGGCACCCACCAACGTGAACGGATTGATAGTGATCTGTACACTTCGCGCGCTTGGACCACTATCAATCATGATATCAATTTTATAATCCTCCATTGCCGAGTAGAGATACTCCTCCACCACCGGTGACAAACGGTGGATTTCATCGATGAACAGGACATCGTGCGGTTCCAAATTGGTGAGCAAACCGGCCAAATCGCCGGGTTTGTCAATCACTGGACCGGAAGTTACCCGCACATTGACCCCCATCTCATTGCCAATGATGTGCGACAGGGTCGTTTTTCCCAAACCAGGAGGTCCATGCAAAAGGACATGGTCCAGTGCCTCGCCGCGTGCTTTCGCCGCGTGCACAAAGACCATCAAGTTCTCTAAAACCTGCTTTTGCCCCTGAAAATCAGTAAATTGTGCAGGTCTTATGGCGCGCTCGAACTCCTTGTCAGACGCCGACAGATGCTGTTTTGTAGGATCCAAATTCTCATTCATACGCGGTCAGTGTTGAAGTTTGTCCAAACGGTTCAGCCCCTTGATGGCCGGCTCGAAATTGGTAGAGAGCTTCAGGGCTTCTTCATAATCCTTGCGGGCGGCCACGTAGTTGCCCAAATATTCGTAAGCCACGCCCCTGTTGCAAACGGCATAGACGAACTGCGGGTTAATCTGCAACACTTGCGTAAATAACTTTACCGCCTCGTCGTATTTTTGGATATTTTCATCCAAATATAAGTATCCCAGATTGTTAAGTGATGGAATATGTGTGGAATCTATCGCAATTGCTGTCTTGTATTCTTGTTCAGCCTCTTCCAACTTATCCATTTCCTGAAACATTCTGCCCAAATTGTAGTGCAGTTCCACATTGTTAGGATCCACTTTCAGACCGTTTTGATAGTAGGTAATGGCAATGGGATCATTCTTTCTTTGATAAAAAAGCCCAAGTTCACTATATGCCTTAACTTCAAGGGGGTTCTGATCGATAACCAACTGAAGCATACGTAAATAGCCGACGGTATCCTGCATATCTTTAAGCATAAACGCTTTGATAAGGTATGCTTTAGGATTGTGGGGCTTGCGTTGCACCGCCTCGTCAATAGTTTTGCCACAATCTTCATATTGTCTCGTATAAAACTGTAACTCAGCGAGTTTCAGTCGAGCTTCGTTGTTGTCTTCGTCTTTGGCTATAGCCTTTAACAACATCTCCTCGGTCAGGTCTGTCTCATGCTGCGCAAAATAGAGGTCGGAAAGGGTCACATAATACTTGCTACTGTCAGGCTCCAATTTGATGGCCGTCTGCATATCGGCGATACCTTTGTCAATCTCTTTGTTGAGATAGTAATAGTTCGCACGTTTGTAATAATTTTCTGCCTTTTTGGGATGTTTGTCAATATTTATGCACAATTCGGCTAATTCCGGTGGAAGGTCTGCGTATTTTTTCTTGTCTACACAACCGAAACCGAAGAGCAACAGCAATACCAACAGATATGTGATTGTTTTTCTCATTCTATACATTATTTTGTTATGTAGAGACGCGGTGCACCGTGTCTCTACGGTGCACAACGTCTTCACAACAGCATCTATTTCATAGTTTCCTTAATGGCTTCGCGGATTTTAGCCTCGATCTCGTCGGAGAGTTCGGGATTGTCGTTGAGCAGCTGTTTTACACTGTCACGACCTTGGGCGAGTTTGGAGTCTCCGTAGGAGAACCAAGAGCCGGATTTCTTAATAATGTTATATTCAACACCCAGGTCAACGATTTCGCCGACCTTGGAGATACCCTCGCCGTACATAATATCGAATTCAGCGGTACGGAACGGAGGAGCCACCTTGTTCTTCACAACCTTGACTTTCACGTGGTTGCCGATGGCCGTGTCGCCGTCCTTGATTTGTGCCTGCCGACGGATATCGAGGCGCACAGAAGCGTAGAATTTCAGAGCGTTGCCGCCAGTGGTAGTCTCCGGGTTGCCAAACATGATGCCGATTTTTTCGCGCAACTGATTGATAAAGATACAGCAACATCCTGTCTTGTTGATTGTTGCGGTAAGTTTTCGAAGGGCTTGAGACATCAGACGCGCCTGCAGACCCACTTTTGAGTCACCCATATCGCCCTCAATTTCACTCTTGGGAGTCAGGGCGGCCACGGAGTCGATGACAATGATGTCAATAGCACCGGAACGGATGAGGTTGTCGGCTATTTCAAGGGCTTGTTCGCCATTGTCTGGCTGCGAGATAAGCAGTTCGGCGGTGTTCACGCCCAATTTTTCTGCATAGAAACGGTCGAAGGCGTGTTCTGCGTCAATAAAAGCGGCGATGCCACCCTGACGCTGGGCTTCAGCAATGGCGTGGATGGCCAATGTGGTCTTACCGGAGGATTCAGGACCGTAGATTTCGACAATTCTGCCTTTCGGGTAGCCTCCAACACCAAGCGCTACATCAAGGCCGATAGATCCGGTGGAGATCACGTCCATTTCCTCGATGTGCGTCTCGCCCATGCGCATAATCGCACCTTTTCCGAATGTTTTTTCGAGTTTCTCGAGCGTGGAGTTGAGTACTTTCAGCTTTTCAGCATTCACTTTGTTTGTTGTTTCTTCCTTTTCCATTTTTAGAGGTTTAATGATTTCAGGTGGCAAAGGTACGCTTTTTTTTAATAAGAACAGGTTCGAAATGAGGAAAATATTTGCTTGGAAACTAATTGTTTACCATAATTTTAACGAATAATAGTTAATTTAAAATGGCGGATTTCGCAGATTTGGTGGCACGGGGCGGCAACATAGTTCTTTTCGTTCCATTTAGGTCTCTACCTCTGTATTGAAAAAATACGCACTTTTGCCGACCGAAATACAACCATATCGTGCAAGAGGTAAAAGAAACGCTTTGGAACAGAGAGTATATCAAGGTGATGACGGCGAATTTTTCGCTCTTTTTCGCCTTTTACCTCCTTACCCCGCTGCTGCCCATCTATCTGAGCGAGCATTTCGGGGCTACAAAGGATGTCATCGGATTAGTTCTGTCGGGCTATGCCGTGGCTGCGCTGCTCTTCCGTCCGTTCAGCGGCTACATTGTGGATTCCTTCAACCGCAAGAAAGTGCTGATTTTCTTCATGCTGCTGAGTTTTGTCTTTTACGGACTGTATCTGTTGGCGAGTACGCTGCTGTTCTTTGCTTTGGTACGGACTCTTCACGGCGGTCCATTCGGAGCAAGCACAGTGGCCAATTCTACCGTTGCCATAGATGTGTTACCTTCCTCTCGTCGCAACGAAGGCATTGGTTACTACGGACTTAGCAACAATATCGCCACCGCCATTGCCCCGACCATCGGTATCACCCTCTACAAGTATTTCGACAATTTCAATATCCTTTTCATTGTTGCATTGCTGTTCGCGCTAATCAGTGCCGTGGTTTCGTCCACCGTGAAATTGCCGCAACGACCGCTTCTTGCCGACAAAAAGAAAATCTCCCTCGACCGCTTCTTTCTGTTAAGAGGCTGGTTTATAGGTGTTAACATGGTGTTTTTTGCGCTATGTTACGGAGTGTTAAGCAATTATTTGGCTATCTATGGCAAAGAGGTGTTGGGTATTACCAGTGGTTCGGGTACCTTCTTCCTATTGCTTTCCCTTGGCCTGATTCTATCGCGGCTACAAGGCGGCAAATCGCTGAGGGAAGGGAAATTGACACGCCATGCCGGTATCGGAATTCTCATCTCAACCATCGGATATATCGTGTTTGTCCTCTCCCGCCATCCGGTCTGCTTTTACGCTACCGCCATATTGGTGGGCCTGGGTAACGGACACATGTGGCCCGCCTTCCAGAATATGATCATCTCGGTGGCGCACCACAACGAGCGAGGCACGGCCAATTCCACCCTGCTTACCAGCTGGGATTTGGGCATGGGGCTCGGCATCGTGCTAGGCGGTGCCATCTCCGAATTTTTTGGATATTCCTCGGCTTTCTGGACTGTTGTAGCAATACATATCGCCGGCTGTTTGATGTACTTCACCGTCACTCGCCACATGTTTAACCAACGCCGCCTTTCGTAATCCACAGGCCATTGAACTTTGAACGATGAACCATGAACAAAAAAAATCGTATCTTTGCCCCGTTTTTCAAACAACGAAAATATGAAAATGGACATTCTGCTCGGCCTGCAATGGGGCGACGAGGGTAAAGGCAAAATTGTGGACGTGCTCACGCCCCGATACGACGTGATCGCACGGTTCCAGGGCGGCCCGAACGCCGGACACTCACTGGAGTTCAACGGCATTCGGCACGTGCTGCACATCATCCCGTCCGGTATCTTCCACAAGGAGAAAACAAATATCATTGGCAACGGCGTCGTGATTGACCCTATCATCTTTGAGGAAGAAATCAACGCGCTGATAGCCATGGGATTGAACCCCACAGACAACCTCTATATTTCCCGCAAGGCGCACCTCATTCTTCCCACGCATAAATTGCTCGACGCCGCACAGGAGGCTCATAAGGGCAATATGAAAATAGGCTCCACGTTGAAAGGCATTGGACCGACCTACACCGACAAAATCGCCCGCACGGGTTTGCGCGTGTGTGACCTTGAATCGCCTGATTTTGAGACCAAATACCGCCAGAAAATTGAAGAACACATTGAGATTCTGAAGAATTTCCACTTCGACTATGCGGCGAAGCTCGCCGAATTGGATGCCCAATGGCGCAAGTCGTTAGAGACCATTCGGAAATTCCAGTTTATTGATAGTGAATACGTTGTATACCAATGTCTTACGGAAGAAAAATCCGTTTTGGCCGAAGGTGCACAGGGCACGTTGTTGGACGTGGAATTCGGCGCGTATCCGTTTGTGACATCCTCAAACACTATTGCCGCTGGCGCGTTTACCGGTCTGGGACTGGCTCCGCATTACGCCGGTCGCGTATTCGGCATCGTGAAGGCTTACTGCACCCGCGTGGGTAGCGGTCCTTTCCCGACGGAACTTTTCGACGAAACGGGTGAATTTCTCCGCAAGGAAGGCAACGAATACGGTGCAACCACTGGAAGACCAAGACGTTGCGGTTGGCTTGACCTCGTAGCCCTACAATATGCGTTGATGATCAACGGAGTGACCGACATTGCGCTTACCAAGGCCGATGTGCTGGATAAATTGGATGAAATCAAGGTTTGTACGGCTTACCGCATCAACGGCGACTTGACCGACCGGATGCCCTCCGCCACCGATGTGGAGATCGAACCCATCTATACCACCCTGCCCGGCTGGAAGACTGCCATCTCTAACTGCAAAACGTACGAAGAACTCCCGCAAACCTTCAAGGACTACATTCAATTTATTGAAAATAAGACGAATACAAAAATCTCCATCATCTCGGTCAGCCCCGACCGCGAAGGTACGATTTTCAGATAACTTCATTTAGTTCAAAGTCCTAAGTCTCAAGTCTTAAGTCCTAAGTCTCAAGTCTAATGTTCTCCTACCCAAAAGTCTGGCTATTGCGGCTAATTTGCTGCGCACTGCTTTTGGTGGGCGGCACGTCTGTTTTTGCCCAAACGAAACAGGAAGACGATGAGTTTTTGCAATTGCTGCGCACGGAACTGAAGCGGAACTACGACTCCCTGCAGAAGATTACCTACCGCCCGTATTTTATGGCGTACCGTGTGCATAAAACGGAAAAGCACCACGTGGCCGCCAATTTCGGACACATTTATGACAATTCCAGTTCAAAAACCGTGATTCTGACCATCGAATTGCGTGTCGGAAAGCCGGAAACGGACAATTTCCACTATCTTGACCAGCAAAATTATTCGGTGAAACAGGTGGCGTTGCCGTTGGATGAAAATCCAGTTTTAATCAGGAAGATTCTGCAACGAGAGACGGAACGCGCCTATCGTGAAGCTATTTTGCAATACGCTGAAAATCTGGTAAATGCAAAGCTCTATGGGAGTGATAGCGCGGAGGTTTATCATTTCCAACTGATGGATATGGACCAGTATTATGAGCCGCCTGTTGCGGATGACCACTGGAATGCGGATGACTGGGTAAAGAGGCTTCGCCAATGCACCTCCGATGCTTCCCTTTCTCCAAATGTGACAAACGCCTCTGCCGAAGTGACCTACCAAATCAATCGCAACTATCTGGTCAACAGTGAGAATAGTTATATGGTGCAGAATCATACCGAAGCCCGACTGAATCTGCATATTGAGGCGCTTACCGACGACAACACAGTGGAGCATCTTGACTACCCGTTCTTCGCACCGCTGCCCGAACAGCTTCCCGATGCGATACTGGATTATTTTCACATAATGGAAGTGCTGATAAATGATGTATGCAACTCACCTTCCCAAGAGAACTTGGACTGTCCAGTGTGGCTGACAGATCAGGCGGTCGTCACGTTGGTACACAACCTTGTCGGTCATTCATTAGAGAATCCTGCTGACGGTCTTTTCGCAGGAAAACTACAGCGAAAAGTCATCCCGGAAAGCTTTTCCGTCATCAACGACCCTACGAAAAAGAGTCTGCATTACAAATATCTGAATGGAAGATATATGTTTGATGATGAGGGCGTTAAAAGTCAGCGGGTGATTTTGGTTAATCATGGTGTATTGGAGAACTTTTTGTCCACGCGTACTCAACAGTCGCAGGCCTATATGCCCAATGGCAGTGCCCGTGGGAAAAACGGTCTGCCCGCCGCTCGCCAGTCCAACTTGATAGTGGAAGTGGACAAACCTTTGACGAAAGAACAGTTTGACATAAACTTTAAGGATGAACTACAGCGTCAGAATCTACCGTACGGAATCCGCATAGTGAAAGCAGATGTGATTTGCGATACCAACCGTGAAATTATAACTGTTTGTCCAACATTGTGTTACAAGCATTTTCCCGACGGAACGGAGCAAATCATTCGGGATATTCGGATTTCTGCATCCCCGCAACAGTGGCTCGACAACTTGATGGCGGGTGGAAACAATTTAAACAATGAAGCCATTTTCTGCCACAGCAAGGGAGATGAATTGTCCACCCATTGTGTCTCACCCGATTTGCTGTTCCGCCGCCTTCCCGTGCAGCACGCGCCCAAGCCCAAGACAGACCGCATGATTGCTCACCTCAGCACGACCCAGACGGAAAACGACGGAGACCCATCCGCACTATTTTATCAAGTGGCACAGGATAAGCGCGATATAGACGAAAATCTCCTTAAAATCGGCGAACTAAATGGTCCTTACTACCAGGATTACCTGATGACCGATGCTGAAATCTACACGATGGAAGCCTCGGAAGGGAGCATCTTTTATGCTAACCAAAAACACGTCCGCAAGTTAGTACCAAAAGTACTGGTGGGCAGTGACTTGTTCAACAACGAGAACTTATATGATGAATCGAAGTCTGTGCCTGCTGCGTATGAAATGTCCACAGACGACAGCTACGAATCGTTCACCCGCGACTTCCGCGCAGCCACGGAGGCCGAGTATCGGAAGGCTGTGAAAAATTTTGCTATCAAAGAGTCTATTATACAACCTACTGACAATCAATATTTTCGAGATCGTTCTGACATCATTCCCACACAAGTTTACGGGGGACGGGGTCAGTCGGTGGATCCCTTGTCGATGAACAATTTAGAACATTTCGTATGCGATGCCTCCGCTGAGCTTGCAAAGCATGATTTTTTGGAGAATTCAGGGGTCAATGTGTACATTATGACGGGTTACCATTATTTTTGGGGCAGCGATAAGGTTAAGTATTCCAAGCCGATGGAAATTATTGGTGTGCAGATTTATGGTTCTGTAAAAAATCCTGATGGTCAGTTGTTTACAAACGCTAAGACGGTTTTCCTGCCGAATACAGGGGCTTTGTTTAGCCAGCAAAGCATTAAGCCGGATATGGACGATCTGCTGACGCATTTGGAAGCAATGCATAAGTATGGCATTCAAATGAAGGAAACCTACGACGGCCCTGTGCTATTGGAAGGCGAAGCCGTTGGACAGTTTCTTGCTAAAATACTGTTGGAAGAACATCCTAATCTGCTGGCGTACAGAGAATCTGCCATCGGAAAATACGGCTCCGAAAACGAACATATTCATCATCTTGAAGACTATACTGACCGAATAATCACCGCGAAAAGCATTTCTGTGACGGCTAATAAAGCCGCCGATGAATATAGTACCGCGGCCTTTTGCCGCCACGAGCAGACCGATGCGGAAGGGGTTGAGGCGCAGGAGACGGAAATTATTCGCAATGGCGAACTTATTACGCTAATAGGCAATAGAACCGTTACAAAATCAATAACTTACAGTAATGGTTTCCAGCAAATAGCTGTAAATCAGGAGGCTGGTTTTGGCACGCGCGGTACCTCCCGCCTCGACTTTGTCTTCAGAACAACCGTTCCGCATAGCAAGCTCAAAAATCAGCTTCTGAAAGAGGCAAAAAAGCAAGGGCTATCGTATGCTTACATTGTCAGGCAACTGTGCGACAATACGTTACTGAACATTACCGAACTGTCGAATAAACGAGGAACGCCCGTTCTGCAACTCTATCGTGTGGACGTGCACACGGGCAAAGAGACTCCGATACCCAACGGGTGTATGGATAATTCTAACTTATTCATAATGAATAAAATAACCACTGTGTCGAAGGAAAACTCCGCTTATCCCGCCCTGATGAAAGTTCCCGGCACATCAGGCAGTCGCGATTTTCCGTTTGCAGGCGTACCCACCTGCATTGTCGCGCCCGACGGTATTTTACTGAAATCTGCGTTTTTACATCCATAAAGACGCCAAATTTTGCATCGCTACGGGTGCCCTTTTTGTTCTAAAATTATCCATAAAATACCCTATATTTTTGTATAGGCTTGTATCGCTTTTTTTTATACCTTTGCCGCGCGAAAAAAAGAGACTGGTTTTATCGTAAATAGCGAAAAAACAACAAATAAATCTACAACCAAATTTTATAGTATGGAAAAAATAAAATCATTGGCAGATCTCAAAAGAAAGAGAGAAGAATTGCAGTCCAAGATTGATTTGCGCGAAGGCGGCGAAAACGTCGAGAACCTCGTTCAAGTCAAGGTGGCTATGGCAACCTGCGGTATCGCATCCGGTGCAAAGCAGACCATGGAGGCCATCATCGAAGAGTGCAACAAGCAGAACGTGAAAGCTGTTGTCACCCAGACCGGCTGCATGGGCTACTGCTACGCTGAACCCACCGTCGAGGTGAAGAAACCCGGTCAAGACCCCATCGTCTTCGGTCACGTGGACACCAAAAAGGGTCAAGAACTCGTCACCAAATACATCATGCAAGGAGAAATCTTGGAGGGTGTTATTCCGGTGAACTACGAAAAAATCGACAAATAACCAATAAGGAGGTCAGTTATGGCAAGTTACAAATATCACATTCTGCTCTGCGGCGGTACGGGATGTACGGCCTCAGAAAGCCCCAAAATCAGAGAAAATTTCATTCAAATCCTGAAGGAAAAGAACCTTTCCGACGACGTGCAGGTCGTGACCACCGGTTGCTTCGGCTTCTGTGAAAAAGGCCCCATCGTGAAGATTCTTCCCGATAACACGTTCTACACTCAGGTGAAGCCCGAAGACGCTCTCGAAATCGTCAACGAGCACATCATCAAGGGTCGTAAGGTGCAGCGTTTGCTTTATGAGAACCCCGAGGACAAGGAGCACATCTCCGACTCCAAGCACATGGGCTTTTACAAGAAACAGATGCGTATCGCCCTGCGTAACTGCGGTTTCATCGATCCCGAAAACATTGATGAATACATCGCACGCGACGGCTACAAGGCACTGGCCAGCGTTCTGGAACAGAACGATCCCGCTGCCACCATCGACGTCATCAAGAAATCCGGTCTTCGCGGCCGTGGTGGTGCTGGCTTCCCCACCGGTTTGAAATGGGAACTTTGCGCCAAGAACGCTGCCGACCAGAAATACATCATCTGTAATGCCGACGAGGGAGACCCGGGTGCATTCATGGATCGTTCCATCTTGGAAGGCGACCCGCACTCCATCATCGAGGCTATGGCTATCGGTGGCTTCTGTATCGGTGCCACCATCGGTCTGGTCTATATCCGCGCTGAATACCCGCTGGCTATCCACCGTCTGCAAGTCGCTATTGACCAGGCTCGTGAGTATGGCCTTCTCGGCAAGGACATTTTCGGCACAGGTTTTGATTTCGACATTATCCTCCGCTACGGTGCCGGTGCATTCGTTTGCGGTGAGGAGACCGCTCTGATCCATTCCATGGAAGGTCAGCGTGGTGAGCCCACTTTCAAACCCCCGTTCCCGGCCGTTTCGGGTTATATGAAGAAACCCTCCAACGTGAACAACGTTGAGACCTACGCTAATATCCCTGTCATTATCAACAAGGGCTGGGAGTGGTTCTCCTCCATCGGTACGGAGAAGTCCAAAGGTACGAAAGTGTTCGCTTTGGCCGGTCAAATCAACAACGTCGGTTTGATCGAGGTTCCTATGGGTATCACCCTTCGTGAGGTCATCTACGAAATCGGTGGCGGCATCAAGGGCGGCAAGAAGTTCAAAGCCGTTCAAACCGGCGGTCCTTCTGGCGGCTGCTTGACCGAGAAGTTCCTCGACACCCCCATTGATTACGACAACCTCGTGGCTGCCGGCTCCATGATGGGCTCCGGCGGTATGATTGTCATGGACGAGACCTCCTGCATGGTCTCCGTCGCTAAGTTCTACCTCGACTTCACCGTGGAGGAATCCTGCGGTAAGTGCACCCCGTGCCGTATCGGTAACAAGCGTTTGAGCGAAATCCTCGACCGCATCACCAAGGGTAACGGCACCATGGAAGACCTCGCCCTGCTGAAGAACCTCAGCAAGGTCATCAAAGACACCGCTCTCTGCGGCTTGGGTCAGACCTCCCCGAACCCCGTCTTGTCCACCATCGACAATTTCTGGGATGAGTACGTGGCTCATGTGACCGAAAAGAAATGTCCTGCCGGACAGTGCAAGGCCCTCAAACAGTATGTCATCGACGCTGACAAGTGTAAAGGTTGTACGGCTTGCGCCCGCAACTGCCCCGTCGGTGCCATCAAGGGTACGGTCAAGATGCCTCACGAAATCAACCAGGAACTCTGTATCAAGTGCGGTACATGTATTGAGAAATGTAAATTCGGTGCAATTAGTATTATTTAGTGAAAGGTGAACAATATGGATACAATTAAATTAAAAATAGACAATAGAGAAGTTGAAGTGCCGAAAGGTACTACGATTCTTAACGCCGCAAAGCAGCTGGGTATCTCCATCCCCACCCTTTGCCACTTTGAATTCAAGGGCATGGATGTCCACAACAAACCCGGTGGATGCCGTATCTGTGTCGTGGAGGTTGAAGGCCGCAGAAACCTGGCCCCTGCCTGCGTCACCGAATGTATGCCCGATATGGTGGTTCGCACCAATTCCATGCGCGTGATTAACGCACGCCGCACGGTGCTCGAGCTCATGCTCTCCGACCACCCGAACGATTGTTTGCAATGCGCCAAGAGCGGCAAGTGCGAACTTCAGGCCTTAGCCATCCGCTTCGGCATCCGCACCAACCCGTTTGTCGGTCCCGACCATGTTCAGTCCAGCTATCAGATTGAGGTTTCCCCCTCTATCATCCGTGACATGAACAAGTGCGTCATGTGCCGTCGTTGCGAAATGATGTGTAACGAGATGCAGACCGTGGGTGCTCTCTCCGCTATTGAGCGTGGTTTCCCGGCAGTGGTCTCCACCGCCTTCAACCAGCACCTCGACCACTCACCTTGTACTTTCTGCGGCCAGTGCGTCGCCGTTTGTCCCGTGGGTGCTCTTACCGAGGTTGACAACACCGCCAAGGTCATCCGCGCCATCGTGGATCCCACCAAGAAGACGGTTGTCCAAGTGGCTCCCGCCGTGCGTGTGGCTCTCGGTGAGGAATTCGGCATGAAGCCCGGTTCCATCGTGACCGGCAAGCTCACCGCCGCCCTCAAGGCCCTCGGTTTCGACTATGTATTCGACACCGACTGGAGCGCTGACTTGACCATCATGGAAGAAGGCACCGAGCTCCTCGGCCGTCTCGGAAAATTCCTCAAGGGCGAACCTGTCAAGTTACCTATCTTGACTTCCTGCTGTCCGGCATGGGTGAACTTCTTCGAGCACCAGTTCCCGGAACTGAAGGATCTTCCTTCTACAGCAAAATCTCCGCAACAGATGTTCGGTGCTATCGCAAAGAGCTATTTCGCCGAAAAGATCAACTGCAAGCGCGAAGATATGATCAGCGTCTCTGTGATGCCGTGCTTAGCCAAGAAGTACGAATGTGGTCGTGATGAGTTTAAGGTGAACGGCAATCCTGATGTCGATTTCTCCATCACCACCCGCGAGTTGGCCGCCCTCATCAAACAAGCCAACATCGACTTTACTCAACTTCCTGACGAGGAGTTCGATAGTCCGCTCGGCGAATCCACTGGTGCTGCTGTTATCTTCGGTACCACCGGCGGCGTGATCGAGGCTGCTGTCCGTACCGCTTACGAAGTCCATACCGGCAAACCGCTGCCGAAGATCGACTTCGAAGAACTCCGTGGTTTGGAAGGCATCCGTTCCGCTACCATTGATTTTGACGGTCTGCCGATCAACATCGGTATTGCCCACGGTTTGAAGAATGCCCGCAAGCTGCTCGAAGACATCAAGGCTGGCAAGTGCAACTTCCATGCTATTGAGATTATGGCTTGTCCTGGCGGTTGTATCGACGGCGGTGGTCAGCCCCTGCACCACGGTAACGGCGATATCATCAAAGCTCGTTGGGAAGCTATCTACAAAGCTGACAAGGATATGCCGATTCGTAAGTCTCACGAGAATCCGTCCATCCAAGCCATCTATAAGGAATACCTGGGCGAGCCGTGCGGCCACAAATCGCATGAGCTGTTGCACACTCATTACTTCGACAAACAGACGACAGTTGAAGTGGATTTGAGCAAATAATTCTGTTTCAGTATTCATCAATAATTAAAAAAACACCATTATGGATAAGATAATTATCAAAATGAAAAAGGAAGTCAGCGACAAGATTATTGAGATCTGCGACAGATTCAATAATGCTCCTGGCGAATTGATTAATGTTTTGCATCAGACACAGGATTTCCTGGGTTATCTGCCCGCTGAGGCCCAAGAGTTGATTGCGGAGAGACTGCACATCCCGACCGCTAAGGTTTACGGTGTGGTGTCCTTCTATTCATTCTTCACGATGGTTCCGAAGGGTAAATATCCGGTGTCCGTGTGTATGGGTACGGCCTGCTACGTGCGCGGTGCCGAGAAGATTCTGGATGCTTTCGAGAAAGAACTGGGTATCATGCCCGGCGAAACCGACAAGGACGGTCTCTTCTCCCTCACTTCCCTGCGTTGCGTCGGCGCCTGCGGTCTTGCTCCCGTCGCTTTGGTTGACGGCAAGGTCTTCGGCCGCCTCGCACCCGCGAATGTCAAAAACATCGTTCAAGAATACAGAGACATGGAGAAATAATCCGTGTGATTGTATGATATGGAAAAGGCGTCGCAGTGCGGCGCCTTTTTTTGTCGGCGAATGGAGCGGATTGGGTGAAAAATGGGTATGTTGGTGGGAACGATGAAACGTAAAACATTGCCATCCACGTTGAAAAGCAATGGTTTTCCGAGGGTATAGATACGCAAAATTTTGTGTATCTACAAAATGCATGACACCAAAATTTTCCGTAATACGGCTACAACCCAATATTTTTCGTATTTTCGCCACCGTAATATAAACTCCAACTGTTCGCTAAAACCCAAAGAATACAGAACAAATGAGAAAGAATGTTTTCAAATGCGTAATTGTATCTGTAACCGTAATGATGATTTTCGGTTTAGTAGAGGCGCAAAGCACCTATTTTGTTTCAAACCAAGGGGATGACAGCAATAACGGCCTGTCGTGGGCGACGGCCAAGGCCACCATCAACGGGGCGATGGCACTCATCACCTCGGTCAACGATGATTCGGTGTTCGTGGCGGCGGGCACCTATCCGGCCTGCACCATCAAGAGCGGCACGCATGTGTATGGCGGGTTCGCGGGTACGGAGGCTCACTTGTACGAACGACAGCCGCTTACATACGGCATCGCCGCCGACAGTTCCTGCTCCCGAATCGATGCGCAGCAGAACAGCAGCTACGCCGTCCTGATTGACGGCTATTTTTACTACAATAACAGTTATCATTGCGGGAGAAACACCCTCGACGGATTTTATGTGACAGGCGGCACCTCGTATGGCGTTTACGATCTGGCTAATAACACACACGCCATCTCCAACTGCACCATGACGGGGAATGCCTGCGGTCTGTATTTGACCTTGTCATATAACAACACGTACTACAGTTCCACATTCCAGGTTTCTGATTGTAAAATCATCGGAAACACCACCTATGGCGGCGTGCAGATGTACAACGGCAACCAGACATACGGGGCCACATTTGAATTCGACAACTGTGTGATTGCAGAAAACACCGGCAGTCAGTTCGGCGGGATGAGGTTCAACACATACTCTTATGCTACAAGTAACATCATTGTTGTCAGCAACTGCGACATCACAAAGAATGTCGCTTCTGGACTGAATGCCAAGGCCGGCGGCATCCTCACGCAGAGCAACGACTTCGACTACGTCAACACGAAATGCGAGTGGAGGATCCTTAATTCGCGCATTATTGACAACACCGTCTATACCACGGCCACCACGGCCAGCGCGGACAACAGCTGGCCCTATATTGCCGGCGGTGTCAGTGCTTACACACACAACACGCATATCCTCGGCTGCGTGATTGCCAACAACAGCGCCATCTCCACCGAGGGTATCGACGTGACCGGCGGGGTGGCATCGTTTGCCAATGGGACTTCCACTTCCTCCAGCAACACCGGCAATCCTGTGGGGCGATTGTATATGACCAACTGTGTGGTGGCCAACAACCTCGCGCAGACCACCCATGCCAACGGCACCGGGGGCATCCGTACTACCAAGGCCGCCACGGTCAAGAACACAGTGGCCTGGAACAACAAGCGCGGAAGTACAGTCTCCAACACCAGATGGTCCACCAACTTCTCTGTTCCTTACACCTATTGCGCCAGTGACGTGAACCCCACCAGCGACTTTGCAGCCGACAGCACCAACATCGTGTTGGATACCGCCAATCTGCCGATGTTCGTCGCGCCGTCGGCGATGGTGGGTGCCACCACCATTGCCACGGATTTGTCGAACTTCGCCGCCGACTGGCACATACAGCCCACTTCCCCCTTGGTGGACGCTGGCGACCCGAACACGGCGTTCATCGCTTACCTGCCCGCTACGGACATGGACGGCAACCCGCGCATTTACAATAACATAGCCGACATTGGGGCTTACGAATGCACCCAAACCACCATGAGCCAGACTATCAGTTGGAACCAGACGCTCACCGCCACCTTGGGCGACGCACCCATCCACTTGACCGCCACCGCATCTTCGGGCTTGCTCGTGAACTACAGCAGCAGTGATACAAGCATCGCCTACGTCAGCAACGACAGTCTGTATTTCGTGGGTGTTGGGACCGCCCTCATCACCGCCTCACAAACTGGAAACGCTCTGTATCAGCCTGCTGCGGATGTTAGTCTTATTCTTAATGTATTAGCCCCTGTGCTAAACCAGACCATCACCTGGAACCAGACCTTGACCGCCAACATCAACGATGGCATCTTGGAACTCACCGCCACCGCCTCCTCAGGCTTGCCTGTAAGCTATACTTGCAGCGACGAAAGCATCGCCACGGTGAATGGGAATACACTCACTTTGGTTGGTGTGGGGCAAGCCGTCATCATCGCCTCGCAGTCCGGCAACGCCAGTTGGAACGCCGCTGCGCCCATCTCCAAAATCCTCACCGTGACAAGCACCACCCCCGAGCTCCAGGAACAGAGCATTCTTTGGGAACAGGATTTGACCTTCCCCTTGAGTGACAACCCCATAGTGCTCGCTGCCGCCGCTACATCAGGTCTGCCCGTGCAGTTCAACTGCAGCGACGAGAACGTGGCCACTATCAACGGCAGCATCCTGACGATGCACGGCGTGGGCTTGGCTATCATTACCGCCTCACAACCCGGCAACGACCAATATATGGCCGCCCCAAACGTGATGAAAATTCTCCAAGTAACAGAACCTGTAGGGATTTCCGATTATGCGATGGGTTCTGTCAATGTCTGGCCTAACCCTACCACCGGCATCTTCAATGTAAAATGTACAATGAACAATGTACAGGCGGGAACGATAAAGATTCTGGTTTATGACGCATTCGGGCGATTGTTACGGTCAACGGACGGTGTAGAGACGCAAAATTTTGCGTCTCTACAGACGGACAAACCCGGTTTATCAGTACAAACCCAAATCGACTTTTCCCGTTACGCATCTGGCGTCTATTTTGTGAAAGCCGTGGCAGACGGGAATGTCGTAGCCGTACAGAAAGTGGTGAAACAGTGATCTCCGCGTATCACACGGATTTTTACGTGTTTTGACAACGGGCGCGGCCAATGCAGCTGCGCCTTCCTTTTCTCCTCTCTCGCCCGGCAGTGCGCACCATTCCGCCGCGAACGTAGTAAGCGGGTGGCATTTCCTACTGAAAATCATGAAAATTCACCAACGGTTGCAACAAAAAAGAGCATGCGAAACTTGAAATATTTATAATATCCGCAATAGTATTGCGGATATTCAAGAAAATCCGCAGCAAAAATACAAAATATTTAGATAGGAACCCCCATTCCCCAAAAAAATGTACCTTTGCCGCTCTTAAATTTAGGATTATTATGGGCGCATTCAAAGCATACGACTTTCGCGGAATTTTCGGCAAAGATTTCAATCTGGAAACCATCTACAAGTTCGGGTTCTTCCTACCGGAGCTGCTTCACGCTGACAAGGTACTGATAGGCAGGGACATGCGGTTGACCTCCGACGACATGTTCCACGCCCTCGCACGCGGCATCACCGACGCGGGCGCGGATGTGTATGATATGGGGCTCACCACCACCCCAATGGTCTATTACTTCACCGCGAAGCACGGATTCCCAGCTTCCGTGATGATTACGGCCTCCCATAATCCCAAGGAATACAACGGGTTGAAAGTATCCCGGAAAGATGCCCTGCCCGTCGGCTTTGACACTGGTTTAGGAGAACTGGAACAGAAGGTGCTGCACGATGAGGTGGTCATCACAGCCACTAAAGGCAAGGTGGTCGATTATCCCGTCAAAGAGGAATACCTGCAATTCCAGTCGCAGTATCATTATAATATTGACAACTTGAACCTGGTGATGGACTGTTCCAACGGCATGGCTTCCATCCTCGTGAAGGAGATTTTCGGGGAACAGCCACTCTATTTGTTTGATACGCTGGACGGCACTTTCCCGAACCACGAGGCGAACCCGTTAGAACCGGAAAACATCGTTGCGCTGCAGGAAAAGGTGCGCGAGACCAAGGCTGACATCGGCGTGGTCTTCGATGGCGACGCCGACCGCGTAATGTTCGTGGACGAGCACGGCGATTTCATCCCGCCGGATCTGATGATTGCCGTTTTAGGTCATTACTTTATTGAAGAGAAAAATATACAAGGACTTGTCATTCAGGATATTAGAACTTCTAAGTCGGTGGCGGAATATTTGGAGAAGATGGGCCGGGAAATGTACATCTGGCGTGTGGGTCGTGCCTACGCTGCCATGAAACTGCGCGAAATCGACGGCGCATTCGGCGGAGAATACGCCGGCCACTACTATTTCCGCGACTTCTTCTACTCCGACTCGGCGATGATTGCCGCCCAGGTGCTGCTACACGTTTTCGCCGAAATGAAAAAGAAAGGGATTTCTGTGTCAGAACTCATAGGTAAGATTCGCCGCTACGCCAATTCCGGCGAAATCAATTTCACTATTGAGGAAAAAAAGGCGGCGATGGAGGCGGTCGTGAAGACGGCTATCGCGCAGGAGAAGCCCGAAAAAATCCTCGATTTCGACGGCTATCGCGTGGAATTCCCCGATTGGTGGTTCAACATTCGTCCTTCGAACACAGAACCCTACCTGCGGCTCCTCATGGAGGCCCGAACGGAGGCGTTGTTGAAGGAGAAGAGGGCGTTTATTGAGGAAATTTTAAAACCATTTATGATATAGAAACGTAATGGCACGTTGTAGAGACGCATGCACCACATTGTAGAGACGTGCCATGGCGCGTCTCTACGAAACGGACAAACGGAACAATATGCAAACAGGAACCAAACACAGAAGGCCAATTTGTTTGCTGCTGCGAAAAACCGTGGCGGCAGTGGCATTTCTGTGCCTGTTCCTAACCTCCCACGCGCAGTTCTACAACGGTTCGCATATCACTTTCGGCAAAAACCGAGTGCAGTATCAGAATTTCAACTGGCAGTACCTGCGCGCGGAGCAGTACGATGTCTATTACTACCCCACGGGCCGTGCACTAGCCCAATACGTCTTCTATAAAGCACCCGAAGTTATCGCCGAAATCGAACAAATGCTGAACTATACTTCAAAGAAGAAGTTGCAGATCATTGTCTATAATACACAGGCTGACTTCCGCGAATCGAACTTTGCCTACGACTACGAAGATTTCTACAACCAAGGTGGTGTTACAAATATCTATGGCACAAAGATTTACATCTACTTTGATGGTAATCGGGCGCACCTTGACAAAATGATTCGGGCCGGTATCATGAACGTTTATGCCCACTGGGTGGTGCAAGGGGCGACCATCAGTTCCAACATCTCCTACGACTACCTCATGAATGTGCCCGCATGGTACTACAGCGGATTGGCTTCCTATTTCGGAGAACATTGGAATAGCGATGTGGAGACGCACGTTAAAAATGGCATACTTACAGGTAGTTACAAGCGTTTGGAAGAACTCCCGCCTGTGGATGCCACTTACGCTGGTCACTCGTTCTGGCGATACCTTGTCGATGTCTATGGCGAGGATGTCATCTCGAAAACGCTCTATTATACCCGTTCTGGTAAAAGTCTGGAAAACGGTATGGCCCGCGCCACCCTAACCCCTTTCAAAGTATTAGCCACGCAGTGGTACAAGTACTATATGGTGATGTTCCATCCCGACATGAGCAAGTCGATGCCCGCTGGCGATGAGATTCTCCAAAAACCTAACCCCAGACGCGATTATGCTCGATTCTGTTTTTCTCCCGATGGTGAAAAATACGCATACGTCACCAACGAGGCCGGCCAAGTGCGTGTTTGGCTGAAACGGCCGGAATGGAAGTCTCCCAGGTGCATCCTGCGCAAATATGCAAAAACTGAGGACAATCCCGACCTCTCTTTCCCGCTCATTGCCTGGCACCCCTCTGGCGAAGTCCTCGGACTCACCCTCGAATCGAAGGGTGACTGTCTATTTATGCCCTACGACCTTGAAAAGAAAAAATGGGGCAAAAAATTGCTGGTAGATGTGGAGAAGATCACCTCGTGGCAGTACTCCCCCGACGGGCAACTGATGCTTTTTTCGGGCTTCAAAAACGGGCAGTCAGACCTATTTGTTTATAGTTTCCTCGCCCGGTCGTTCCAAAACCTCACGAATGATTTCTACGACGACTACAACCCTGTCTTTATGAATCCAAAGCAGATTGTATTCGCCTCCAATCGGCCTGTAGATTCTATCTTGTTGAAAGACAATTTTTTAGATGCTTCCAAACAACGGAAGTATAATCTCTTTGTTTATAACTATAAAACCAAAGATACGGCATTGCTTCGGGTGACCGATTCTCCGTATGCCGATGAATTTGACATTCAAGTTACAGATAATCAAAGAATTTTGTTCCTTAGCGACGAGGGTGGGGTGGTCAACCGTTATGAGGCCGTTTTCGACAGTAGCATCAGTCGCATCGACACTGCGGTGCACTACATGTATTACGCTAAAACAAACCCGCTCACGGACCGTGCCTACAACATCGTAGAGCAGGCATACAATCCAGCCACCAACACTTTGGCTGACATTTCGCTGAAAGACAATTACAAACACATTTGGTTCACAGAACTGCACACCCTGTACCATCCTGAAATCACACCTTCCAAGTTCCATCAACAGACGCGGCAGGATATTATCCAACAATTTGATAAACAATTAGTTAAAGATAGTGTTAAAACAGTTGACGGGGAGCAAATTCATGGATTTGCCCTGCCTACGGAACAGACAGTCAGACAGAAGGAAACGGACGATTTAGACAGCGACACCACTTTTCTGTCCGATAAGTCTCCTACTCGTTTTTCTATTCCGGTAGGGTTACCCTATAGGGTACAATATTCTATAGATCAAGTAATTACGCAAGCAGACTTCAGTTTCTTAAATACCTCTTACCAACAATTTGCAGGCGGCAGTTCGCCCATTTACTTAAATACCGGTTTTAATGCTCTGTTTATGCTGGGCATCAATGATCTTTTTGAAGATTACAGAATCACAGGAGGATTTAGAATTGGCTGGAACTTAAATAGTTATGAATTTATGTTCAGCTATGAAGACCTTTCGAAACGGCTTGACCGGCAGATCACACTCTATCGTCAGTCTATCAGTTCGGAAGTGAATGGCTACGTCTATAAACTGAACTCAAACAGCATATTCTATACGTTGAAACTGCCGTTCAACAAGATTAACAGCGTGCGATTGACATTAAAAGGCCGTTATGAGACAAACGTAGTGGCCGCGCTGAACGACCAGACGTTGCAGGCACCTGATGCGCGGCACGTATGGGTGGGCGCAAAATTGGAGTACATTTTTGATTCTTCTAAAGAACTGTATACCAACCTTTGGCGCGGCACCAAACTGAAATTGTTTGCAGAATATGAGCAACGTCTTGAAAAAGAGACACGTAATCTTTTTGTAGTCGGCTTTGACGCGCGCCATTCCATTAAACTATATCGAAACATGACGTTGGCGCTACGACTTGCCGGAAGCACCAATGTCGGATCCGCACGACTGGTCTATTACATGGGCGGTGTGGACAACTGGATCGGAGCAAAATTCAACAGCGACATTTCCGTCGATCAAACACAAAATTACGCTTACCAGACCTTGGCGACCAATATGCGCGGGTTCCGACAGAACATCCGTAACGGCAACTCTTTCCTGGTTTTCAACGGTGAACTGCGCGTTCCCATTGTACAACTTATTGCGGGAAGGAAAGTATCATGGAATATGCTTAATTCGCTACAGATCAATTTGTTCGGGGATGTCGGAACGGCTTGGACCGGGCTCACCCCTTATTCTGCGGACAATTGCCTCTATACTCGCTACATTGACAGCGGCCCCATCCATGCGGAAGTGAAGCGGCAGGTGGATCCATGGGTGGGCGGATTCGGCATCGGCGCACGAATATCTATTCTCGGTTATTTCCTCCGCTTCGATTACGCCTGGGGTGTCGAAGACTGGAAAATTGCGAACAAAAAGGGAATGTTTATGTTCTCCTTGGCCACGGACTTTTAGGGCTGGAAAAGGGTCAGGATTTGAATATGGAAGCCACCAAACATCCATACAGTCCTGCAGTCTCCGTGCGCAAACGACGGTCACCGAGTTTTACTTCCATGTAACCTGATTCTCGCGCCAAAGTAATTTCCTCTTCACTGAAATCCCCTTCCGGACCGATAAGCAGAATCATCTCCGAAAATTGTCGTGGTGCGTTTACCAACTGCTTTTGATTGTTTTCATCACACCAAGCAATAAATTTATCTGCTTGAATATCATTGTTTTGTAAAATAAAACTGGAAAAGGATTCCATACGGAGAGGCGGAAGCCAAGTGGTTTGAGACTGTTTAAGTGCGGCAATCGCTAAGCGTTGCAGCCGATCAAGGTTTAGGTGTGATCGCTCAGAGTGGTCGCAATGCAGAAACGTCAGCGAGCAGATACCAATTTCCACGGCCTTTTCCAAAAGCCATTCCATGCGATCGGCATTCTTAGTCGCTGCGATGGCAAGATGTAATCCATTGTGTGTTAGGAGGTTTTCTGTCACCTGCCGACGAATTTCCAACAGACACTTCTTGGGATGTGCTTCAACTATGACCGCCTCGGCCAAGTGACCGCAGCCGTCTGTCACGCACACCTCATCCCTTTCGCGATGGCGCATAACGCGCACGCAATGTTCTGATTCTTCGTTACTTAGGGTAACCAATGGTTGTGAAATATCGGGGGCGTAGAAATAATGCATGGCTAATTCTCTTTTTCAGAAAGTTCCATCCAGCGCTCGGTTTTGTCGTCAAGCAGCTGGTTGATTTCGTTATAGCGCCGGCCCCATTCGGCGAAATCCTCCGGTGTACCCTTTCCCATGGCCATTTTTTCTTCGAGAATTTTTTTCTCGATTTCCAAATTGGCAATATCGGTCTCTAAGGTTTCCATCTCCCGCTTCTCCTTATAAGTCAGCTTGTTTTGCTGAGGTACGCGTTGCGTTTTCACAGGTTCGGGGCGGGAAGCTTTCTCAATGCGCTTTTGGATACGCCGTTCTTTTTCACGCTGCTGCCGGTAATCCTCATAATTTCCCCAACAGTCGCGGATAATTCCATCGCCTTCAAACACGAAAAGGTGATCAACCAATTTGTTCATCAACCAACGGTCGTGGGAAACGATGAGCAAACATCCTTCGAAATTACCAAGGAAATCTTCCAAAAGATTCAACGTGTCAATGTCAAAGTCGTTAGTAGGTTCGTCAAGAATGAGAAAATTGGGGTTTTCAAGCAGGGTGATGAGCAAGTGAAGTTTTCGTTTCTCACCACCGCTGAGGTCATCATAGTAAGTATATTGCAGACTGTAGGGGAACCCAAAATGATTCAGGAAGTTGGAGGCACTCATATAGTTGCCGTTGTCCATACGGATGACTTCGGCGTGTTCCTTCACCAGTTCCAACACAATTTTATTGCCTGTGTAAAGCATCCCGTTCTGTGAAAAATAACCGAACTTAATTGTCTGTCCGGGAGTGATTTTACCGCCATCGGGGGTTACTTCACCCATAATCATTTTCAGAAAAGTGCTTTTGCCTGAACCATTTTTGCCTACAATACCGCATTTCTCGCCTTTTTTGAAAATATAGGAGAAATCCTTGACTATGACCTGATCGGGATAGGCGAAGTCTAAATGACTGATCTCCAAAATTTTATGTCCCATACGTTCAGACTGCACCTTAAACCCTTCGGGGGCGGCCTCATTTCGGACATTCACCTGCTCCTGCAATTTTTCAAAATTGTTGATACGAGCGCGAGCCTTGGAGGTACGGGCCTGAGGAGAGGTGTGTACCCAGGCAAGCTCGCGGCGGTAAAGGTGACGCAATTTTTCCTGTTCGGCAGCAGCATTAGCCAAACGCTCGGCCTTTTTCTCCAAAAAGTAGTCATATTTACCCCGATAATGGTACAATTGACCGTTGGAGAGCTCAAAAATGTCATTGCAAACACGGTCAAGGAACGAGCGATCATGGGTAACCATCAAAAGGGTGATATTGGCGGTAGTCAGATAGTTCTCCAGCCATTCCGTCATTTCAATGTCAAGGTGGTTCGTGGGCTCGTCGAGGATGAGCAAGTCCGTGTCGGCGATGAGCGTTTTGGCGAGAGCCGCCTTTTTCCGCTGCCCGCCGGAGAGCTCGCCCATATTCTTGAGCACATCATGAATACCGAATTTCGAAAGAATCTCTTTGACTTTCGTCTCATAGTCCCAAGCCTGCAAACGGTCGAGATCAGAAATAGCCCGCTCCATACGTTCTTGCAACACCGCATCGGAATGACCATTTTCCATCAGGGAGAGGCAGGTTTCATACTCTTTAATAGCTTCGAATACAGGTGTTTGCGTATCGAAAAGCGCGTCCAAAACAGAATTATCATCCTGAAAATCATCGCGTTGTGGAAGATATGAGACTACAATGTCGTTGCGGATAATCACCTGACCCTCATCGGGGGTGTCAAATCCGGCAATAATATTGAGAAGCGTGCTCTTACCTGTACCGTTGCGAGCAATGAGGGCGCTTTTCTGCCCTTTCTCAAGTCCGAAAGTGATCTGATGGAACAATTCCTTCTCTCCTACTGACTTGGACACCTTATCTACGGTGAGATAATTCATTGACTCTGACTTATATTGATATTTGGGTGCAAATGTACACAAATTTTCAATATGCACAGACATAATGAAATTGCCGTATGTAGAGACGGGGCACGCCCCGTCTCTACGAATAACAGAGGAAGATACATTTTTTTTGACTTTTGACTTTGATTTCGACTTTTAACTTTGACTATTATATATCAAAAAAAACGTATCTTTGCGCCGTTTTAGAAACATCAAATAAAAACCTTAATAACCTATGAGAAAATTATTTGCATTGAGCTTGGTTTTAACAGCCGCAATGCTTTTGGTCGGTTGCGGACTCGGGAAAATGATCAAGAAATATCCGGAAGTTACGATAACGCTTGATAATCCCGACTTGGAGAACAAAGGCGGCGAAGTGTCCTACACGATCAAGGGAACCATCCCGCCCAAATACATGAATAAAAGAGCCACAATGACTTTCACGCCGTCACTGGTTGTTGACGGTGAAAAGGTCACACCTCCTTTCGCCACCATCACCCTGAAGGGAGAAAAGGCCAAGGGCGACGGTATCACCATCCCCTATAAAACCGGCGGCACCTTCACCAAAACCGGCACTTTTAAATTCGATGAGAGTTACGAAAACGCCGACATCGTAACGGGCGCAGTCGCTAATCTCAAGAAAAAATCACACAATTTTGGTGACCGAAATCTCGGTGAAGGAATCAGCAACACCAGCGCACGCGTGAACCTCACTCCGAAATTGACTGACAACGCCAACAGTGGCACTGCCTTCCTCCTCGCGCCCCATAACTACCAAGCCGAATTCATCGGACGCACCGCCACGCTCTTCTTCGACCTCAACAGTTCGAACATGAACTGGAACAATCCCAACAACAAGACAAAAGCCGCTAAAGACTCCATCAAGGCGTTTACCGACTTCATGGGCAACGACTTCATCATCGACCGCGTTGTGATTTCCGGCTGGGCATCCCCGGAAGGTGAAGAAACGAACAATCAAGGACTCTCTGAAAGACGTTTTCAGGTCGGCAAAAAATGGTTTAATGACAAATTCAACGCCTATCTGAAAGACTATGCGAAGCGTAATAACATCAAAATGAAAGACTTGCAAACACCTGTCTTCGAGTATGTGAACAACGCTAAAGGTGAAGACTGGGACGGCTTCGAAGCCGCAATCGAAAAATCAAACATTGCCCAGAAAAATCAGATTCTCAACGTGGTGCGCTCTCAATCCTCCAATGAGATGCGTGAGCAGAAGATTCGCGAAATGACGGATATTTATCCTGAAATTGCAGATGCCATCCTTCCCCCGCTGCGCCGCGCAGAAATCCAAATGATATGCAAGAAACATGACACTTACTCCGATGCCGAACTCATCCGTCTCGTTCAATCCAAACCCAACGACTTTTCGGTCAACGAACGTCTTTACGCAGCCTCCGTGGCTACCGACATGTCTGTGAAAGAAAATATCTACAAAGCTTTGATTAACAACAAGAACACGGAAAACGACTGGCGCGCTTATAACAATCTCGGTGCCATGAAACTGAACGAGTTCTATCAAAGCGGCAACCAAAACGATTTGGAAGAGGCACTGAACTATCTGCAGAAAGCTGCGGCGCTCTCCCCGAATAACGGCATCATACTCAACAATATGGCTATCGCCGATTATCTCAACGGCGATCTCGCTTCCGCTCAGTCCAGTTTCGAAGCCTCGGCCAATGCTTCAGTACAACCCGTGAATCAAAACTACAATACGGGTGCGCTCAGTATTCTCAATGGAGACTACTCCAAAGCAAACCAACTGATGAGCAACAATTCTTGCGACTATAACACTGCGTTGGTCCAACTTTTGCAGAAGGACTACAACGCCGCTAAAGCCACGCTCAACTGTATTGATAATGTGGACGCAAAAACCGCTTACTTGAAGGCAGTTCTTGCCGCCCGCATGAAAATCGAAGATGAGGTTTACAGCAATCTGGCTACTGCCATTGACCTGGATGCCTCCTACAAGAATACAGCCAAACGCGATGCCGAATTCAAGCGTTACCGTCACACCGAACGCTTCAAACAAATGATGAAATAGTGTCATCACAGATAGAATAAAGTACTATTGCGGGCGAATCTTGATGGTTCGCCCGCTTTTTTTATCAATAAACATTCATTCGTAGAGACGGGGCACGCCCCGTCTCTACATACAGCAATTTCATCATGTCTATGCATATTTAAAAATTGTGTACATTTGCCAACAAATTTACCAAAATGAAACGAATCGTTTACCTCCTCTGCATTGTCATTTTAGGTGTTTCCTGTCAGCAGAAACAAGAGAAAAAGACAGAGTCCGAACCCGTAAATTCCGCTCCAAAACAAGAAGCGACTATCCTTGACGGGGTGTACCATTTTATGTTCAAAAACTTTGATCTTTGGACATTGCAGGATATCCAACGGAAAATGCCGGCCAGTCTCTTTCCCGACGCAAAAAAGAGCGACCTTAGTCAATATATGCCCAACGGCGAAGCCGATGCTGCCATCAACACCTTTCTCATCAAAAAGAATGGAAAATTTATCCTGTTTGACACTGGCCTCGGACTTGAAAACGGTGGGTTTATGGTTGACAAACTTACCCTGTTGAACATCAAACCGGAAGATATATCCGCCATTTGCATCACACACTGCCATGCGGACCACATTGGCGGAATGGTATCACAGGGCAAAGCTTTCTTCCCCAATGCCGATGTATATTGCTCAGATAAAGAATTGGAAGCGTTTAAGAATGACCCGAAGACTCGGGAAATGGTCAACGTGTATGGTTCACGGATACACCCGTTTACGGCCGGGGATGTTCTTTTGGATGATATCCGTACTATTGATGCAACGGGGCATACGCCGGGACACACCTTTTATCAATTGGATAACTTACTGATTGTAGGAGATTTGATTCATGCTGCTGCATTACAGATTCCCCATCCGGAGTATTGCGCGAAATATGATGCCAACAAAATACAGGCTGCAAAGACCCGCCATAATGCCTACCAGTATATTCGTGACAATAAACTTGTAGTAGCAGGAATGCATCTGCCTTTTTCCGGTGTCATTCTGAATTTCGAGAAAGAGCAACAGAAATAGCTGTGCGTAATCCATCAATGGCGGCGCTCATGATGCCACCGGCATAACCGGCTCCTTCTCCAATAGGATAAATTCCTGATACTGAAGACATTCTATTATCATTTCGCAAGATGCGCACCGGGGATGAGGAACGCGTTTCCACTCCTGTCAGCACGGTATCAACATTCGCTATCCCTGGCAATTTGCGCTCAAGGAGCGGCAGTGCTTCCCGCAAGGCCTGCACCGCATAGTCAGGCAGACAGCGGGAAAGGTCACCGTAGTAAAGACCGTGCGGATAAGTCGGAACCACCTTCCGATGGCGTACCGCCACCTGTCCTTTCAGAAACTCTCCGACAAGATTGCCCGGTGCTCGACCGTCACCCGCCATCTGAAATGCCAATCGTTCATATTTTGCCTGATACTCAATACCATCCAAGACAGACCCCTGAAGAAAATCTTCCGGCGTAACACTTACTAAAAGAGCGCTGTTGGCATTGGATTTGTCACGTTTGTGCTCGCTCATTCCGTTTGTTACAATGGTACCTTCCTCACTTGCCGAGGCCATCACTGTTCCACCGGGACACATGCAAAAAGTATATACACCCCGGTTTTGCAAATGCACGACCCCTTTGTATGACGCCGGTGGCAATAAACTGGCAGAGGGACCGTATTGCATTCTATTGATATCACGCTGCAAATGCTCCATCCTCACACCGATAGAGAAACCTTTAGCCTCCATCAGCAGTCCGCGAGCATGCAACATCCGAATTGTATCTCGGGCCGAATGCCCTAATCCTATAAGCAAATGATTGGTTTTGAATTCTTTACCACCTCGACAACAAACTGTCAGATGTGCCCCGTCTTTGTTGAAATCCTCGAACAACGTGTTAAAGTGAAACTCCCCGCCTAACTTTTCGATCTCAACACGAATATTCTTCACAACCTTGGACAAATAGTCGGTACCAACGTGAGGATTCTGCTGGTAGGTGACTTCTTCAGGGGCTCCATGAGAGTGGAACTCATTGAGAATAAACTGATTGTATTCGCTATTGACATTGGTATTCAGTTTTCCGTCGGAAAAAGTTCCGGCACCTCCCTCTCCGAATTGAACATTGGATTCAGGATTCAGGAGTTTGGTCTGAAGGAAGCGTTGTACTGACTGTTGCCGATCTTCGATGCGCTCGCCGCGCTCGATGACTATAGGATGAGCGCCACAACGGGCGAGATAGAGTGCCGCGAACATGCCGGCAGGTCCAAACCCGACCACCACAGGCTGAAGGTTGTGCGGCCATTTTGGATAGGAAAGGTCCAACGCCGCTGACGGCTCTCCCACACCCGGTGAACCAATGAGAAAAGAATATTTGTCGGGCAGCGTCACCTCCACCTGGAAATTGTACTGCACCTTGTTCTTCTTCCGAGCATCTACAGATTGTCGCAGAATCTTGAAATCACACAAATCCTCTGTTCTAATCTTGAACTGCTTGCAAACGAAGTTCTTAACATTCCGTGCAGATTCTACCGGCACACTGATATTCGAAAGCTTTAGTCGCACCATATCACAAATTTGCGGCAAATGTACATAAAATTTCTGATATGCATTGACATAATGAACTTGCCGTAAGTAGAGACGGGGCATGCCCCGTCTCTACACAATACAGAGGGAAAAAACATATTATGACTTTTCACGCTTCACTAATCACTGTTCACTAATCACTGTTCACTAAAAAATCACTATCTTTGCCAAAGAATTAAACAAAGATAAAAAATCTATAACATACTGATAGATATATGATTACAGAGAACAGAAACGTCGCTATCGCCTACGACTTCGACGGGACGCTCGCGCCGGGCAACATGCAGGAGTACAACTTCATCCCCGACCTCAACATGGACAAAGGGGAGTTTTGGAAGCAGGCCAACGAGATGGCCAAGCGGCACGACATGGACGAGGTGCTGGCCTACATGCACCTGATGCTGATCAAGGCCAAGGAGCAAAACCTCGATATCCGTGAGGGCACGTTTGTGAAATACGGTGAGAAGATCACTTTTTTTGAAGGGGTGGAGACCTATTTCGACCGCATCAACGCCTACGCAGTAAGCCAGAATTTGCATCTTGAGCACTTTATCATTTCCTCGGGGCTGCGTGAAATCGTGAAAGGGACGCGCATCGCCAAATATTTCAAGACGATTTATGCATCGGGATTCCAATACGATGAAAACGGCATTGCCTGCTGGCCGGCCCTCGGGGTGAACTACACCAACAAGACGCAGTTCCTGTTCCGCATCAACAAGGGTATCTACAACTCGTATGATAACACTCTGATTAACAAGTCTATGCCGGAAGACGAACGCGCCGTGCCGTTCTCCAACTTCATCTACATCGGCGACGGGGAAACCGACGTGCCCGCCATGAAAATGGTCAATCTTTACGGCGGCACGACCATCGCCGTTTACAATCCTAAATCTGTGGCCACACCAGAACGCCCCGTAAGCGCCCGCGAGCGATGCATCGAAATCATCAAACAGAAACGCGCCGACTACATCGGCCCCGCAGACTACACCCAAGACAGCGAACTCGATATTATCCTCAAGAAAGTCATCGACAAAATCGCAAAAGAGCAGGACCTGCTGAGCATCAAGTACCGAGAGATTGGGAAATAAACAATGATATTTCCTTAAGCAGCCTCGAAGAGGCAAAACGCGCGAAGCGCAAATAACCCCACACAAGGCGAAGCCGCAGTGTGGGGATTGACACCATACCGCGAGCAGCCTCGAAGAGGCAAAACGCGCGAAGCGCAAGTAACCCCACACAAGCGAAGCGCAGTGTGGGGTGCACGAAGCGCAAATAACCCACACAAGGCGAAGCCGCAGTGTGGGGTGCACGAAGCGCAAAAAACCCACACAAGGCATCAGTCGCAGTGTGGGGCTTGATAGAAACCAAAACCAACGATATAATGAAAAACCTATACGAAAAATACCAACAAGCCTCGTGCATCTGCACCGACAGCCGCAATCTTATTCCTGACTGTCTCTTTGTATGCCTAAAAGGGGCTAACTTCGATGGAAATAAATTCGCCTCTGATGTCTTAGAGCAAGGAGCGAAATTTGTTATCACCGAAAATCGCGAATTGGCGGGCAATCCACGCGCAGTCGTTGTGGAGGACGCGCTGAAAACACTGCAACAACTGGCAAATTATCATCGCCAACAACTGACCATTCCTGTTATCGGTATCACGGGCACAAACGGGAAAACAACCACCAAAGAACTTATAAATACTGTATTATCAACAACTTATAAAACCGCTTGCACACAAGGCAATCTCAATAACCATATCGGTGTGCCACTAACACTACTCTCCATCAAACCTACGGACGAAATGGCGGTTGTGGAAATGGGGGCAAACCATGTTGGAGAAATTGCAGATCTTTGCTCTATTGCCGACCCTGACTATGGCCTCATTACCAACATCGGGGTAGCGCACATTGAAGGTTTCGGTTCCAAAGAGAATATCATTAAAACAAAAAAAGCGTTGTATCAGCATGTTATTGCCAAAAACGGCACTCTTTTCGTTAATGAGAGTGATACAATACTCCGCGAAGGCCTAACTCATGAGAAGGTTGTTTTTTATGGGAAAGATGCTGAAAATCAGATAGTTTCAATGAATCCATACCTAACTGTCCGTATCGGTAAGGAAACGGTGGAAACGCATCTCACGGGAAGCTACAATATCTGGAACTTCCTTGCGGCGACCGCCATCGGACGGTTTTTCCACATTCCAGATCATGTAATTGCCAAAGCGTTAGGAGAGTATGTTCCGTCTAATCACCGTTCGCAAGTGAATCGTATTGGCAGCAACATTATCATTTCCGACTACTACAACGCCAACTTGACCAGCATGACGGCAGCGCTGAAAAACTTGTCACAGCTGGAGCACCCGCGCAAGGTGGCCGTTTTAGGCGATATGCGCGAGCTCGGCGACCTTAGTTTAGAAGCGCATACGGAAATCTTCCACCTGACAGAAAGTCTCCATATTGAAACCTATTTTGTGGGCCAGGAGTTCGGCAAAGTGACCAATCATAATGTTTTCGCCAACGTGGATGAGGCCAATCAATTTTTCACCGATCATCCTTTGGAGAATGCCATGATTTTGGTTAAGGGTTCTAACAGCATTCACCTCAACAAATTAATTTCTATTGTGGGCTTATGAAAAACGAATGGGACGGCATCGGCGTGATGTCTGGCACCTCTTTGGACGGTATTGACTTGGCTTGGTGCCAGTTTTCCAAAAAAAGTGATGGAAAATGGGACTATTGCATAGAAAAGGCGGTGACGGTTCCCTATGATTACGAACTGAAAAACCAACTTGAAAACGCCTCTTTCCCTCTTTTTTCTGCGTTGGATTACGTCAAGTTGAACAACGAGGTGGCCGAGGCTATCGCAAAAGCAATCAATGATTGGTTAGGCAACAGTCCTCGTCCGGACTTTATTGCCTCACACGGGCACACGATTTTTCATCAACCTGAAATTGGACTAACCTCGCAAATCGGTAATGGAGCCATCATTGCCGCAAAGACGAAAACCCCGACCATCTGCGATTTCCGCACTACAGACGTGGCATTAGGCGGACAAGGAGCTCCTTTAGTTCCTATCGGCGATGAACTGCTTTTCGGAGAATACGATGCTTGTTTAAATCTCGGAGGTATTGCGAATATTTCCTATCTTGTTGATAATAAACGTATTGCTTACGATATTTGTCCGTGCAATATGGCCCTGAACCCCATTGCCAAACGAAATGACATGGAATACGATGTTGACGGGAAACTTGCGGCCAGCGGACAAGTAATTCCAGAACTGCTTCAAGAACTGAACAAATTGGGTTATTATCGGCAACAAAATCCAAAATCTTTGGGTAAAGAATGGTATCAGGAGTGCTTTTATTTCACACTAATTAAGTTCCTAAACCGGATTAGCGATGCCGACATGGATTGCACCGTGGTGGAGCATATTACCGAGCAAATTGCGGCCAATGTACCTGAACATGCCCGTTCTATGCTGGTGACCGGAGGTGGAGCACACAACAAATACCTTATTGATTGTTTGCGAAGTAAAAGGAAAGAATTAGAAGTGATTGTCCCCAACGACTTGATTGTCGACTACAAAGAAGCACTCATTTTCGCATTTTTAGGGTTGTTGCGCCTAAATGGGGAAAATAACTGCATAAGTAGCGTCACCGGGGCAAGCAAAGACTCTTGCGGCGGGGCTATCTACCTTTAAAAACAGCATGTTTATTGTAGAAATGTACACGAAATTTAAATATGCACAATCATATGTTGTATGTAGAGACGGGGCATGCCCCGTCTCTACGAATAACAGAGGAAACTTATTGTTTCAATTTATCAATTACCCGCTGTGCTTCGGCTTCGTTGGCAAAACTGATAGGGTTGTAACTGCTGTCTTCCATGCAAATAATCATATCCCCGTAGAGATCGGCCATCCCGTCATACCATTGCGAAGCATGCCAGTTGGGTTCAAGATCGGTTTTTCTGAACGCATCCCTGTCGAGCAGTCCGAGGAGCGTACCTCTGAGTTTAAGATCCGCTGAGGCTTGTCTGAACTTGTTGCAACGCAGGTTGTCCGTGCGGTCGGCATCAATCAATGACGGCAAAGTATCCCAATCGGAGGCGTCCGCATGCTCGATGCGGAAACAACCGTCCGTGTCCACCACAATTACACAAAGGTCACCCGGAGATGACGGTTTAGCAGCTGGAGCAGCAGCCTCCGTTTCATCGTCGTATGCTTCAAACTCTTGCTCATAATCGTCCGAATCCGTATAATCATCTTCACCGATCTCCTGTTCGCGTTCATTTTCTAATATGGACTCCATCAGATCGCTTTCCATATCAATGGCCTGTTCTCTCCATTTGAAAGCGGTGTCTTCATCTCCTTTTTCCATATAGTATTGGTAAAGGACAGCACAGGCGTCGGCACAAGGATCATCCGGATCATTTACAAGTTGTTCAAGAAGTTTAACCGTATTTTCGTCTGCCTCATCTGCATCAACGTAATGGATACATAAGCATAAGGTACAACTGTTTTCGCCTTTTTCATGTCCTACTTCCCAAATCTTGAGCGCTTGTTCTTGGTTGGGAGTGCCGCTGATGTCGTGAACTCCTTCATAGTAGCATCGGCCAAGCAATTCGCAACTTGAATAAAGCCCCATCTCGTAAGCTTGTTTAAAATGCGAAAAGGCAATCCTTTTATTAAAGTTTTCGAATGGTTCAGGCATTTCTTCATAGTTATAATAGTATAACTTACCCATCATAAAGTGACCAAAGGCAAGCCAACTGGCATCCTCTTCGGGTTTACCCGCATCAACATACCAACTGAAAGCTTGTTCATACCATTCCCTAGCCGTCTGATATTCTTCGTTGTCGAGAGCAATCGACCCGAGTGCCACAGCGGCGATAGCGTCATGGCCGTCTGCGGCTTGATAAAACATTTTTGTGGCTTGATCAACATCAGGTTCACAATCTTCCCCGTAAAAAAGTCTGAATCCTTCTTGACGATATTCTTCTGCTGTCATATTATAGTGTATTTATTAAATTTGCATTAAGTTGTTTTATTGCAGGCAAAGCCCTTTTACCTGCGACAAAGAATGTATTTATGACGGCAAATGTACACAATTTTTAAATATGCACAGATATAGTGAAATGGCTGTGTGTAGAGACGGGGCACGCCCCGTCTCTACGAATAACAGAGGAAAAATAACAAAAATTAATTAAAAAATGCATCTTCAAAGAAAAAGAGGTGGATAATCCTATTCCAAAAAAATAGTACCTTTGCCCGTCAAATAAATTTTCCAACAAAAGGTTATGAATCAGATAATTACTCTTTTAAGCGACTGGCGGTTGCGCGATCCCTATGTGGCGATGCTCAAAGGTATGCTCTACCAAGCACAACCCGAGGCACAAATTATCGACATTACTCACTACATCGACAAGTTCAACCTGATTCAGACCGCCTTGCTGATGAAAACCAGTTACAAGTCGTTCCCGAAAGGTTCGGTGCACCTGTTACTGACCAACATGTCATTGAATTCCACATTCTCCCCCGTAGTGCTCTGTCACGACGGACACTATTTCATTGGGGAAGACAACGGGGTTTTCTTCCTGATGTTTGGTCAAGAGGCAGCCTTAAAAGGTCTTCAACTTACTGAAAACAAGGGAAATACATTCGATCAACTTCTGCATCTGATCTCTTTGATAACCAACGGTCAACTGTCAGATAACACTTCCGAATATCAGAAATTCAAGCGGATGTTCACCGAAAACTTCGAGCATTCGCCAGAAAAACAAACTATTGAAGGACAGATTGTTTATATTGATGCTTTTAACAACGCCATTACGAACATTCCAGTTTCTTTAATGGAAAAAGTCGTGGGGAAACGCCGTTTTACAGCCACTATCCAGTCTAAAGGAATATGGACTATCACCACATACACGGATTTATATCGACCCTTGAACGACGAAATGTACCTCTGCAATAACGCCTTGGGTCTCATTGAAATAGCTGGTTACCAATCAGATGTGTCTGTTTTAGCCGATTTGGAGCCGGGTGATCGGATTATCATCGAATACGAATAAAATGTTTACGGTAGGACTGATACAGGCAGATATCAAACCATCTGACAAAGCGGGAAATCTGGCGCACTATGCGGAATGGTTGTCACAGGCAATTAAAGAACCTGTGCATCTGCTGGTGTTTCCGGAAATGTTTAACTGCGGATTTTCTCCGGGAATCATGGATGATGCCGAACCTGACAACGGGAACAGCATCTATTTCCTGTATATGACAGCTCATCAGTTCAAATGCGATGTGGTGGCCACGTTGCCTATCCTGAAAGACGGCAAACTTTACAACCGATTGGTGTGGTTTTCCCGCGACCGCATTTTAGGCAGTTATGACAAACGGCATCTGTTTATGGGAGAGGAGGAATTCTTTACGCCCGGAACAACACGAACAATTGTTAATACACTGGGATACAGATTTTTACCGCTCACTTGTTTCGATGTCCGCTTTCCAGATTGGAGTCGCAATCATGTGGTGAACGGTCAGTTTGACTACGACTGTCTGGTCTATACCGCGAATTTCCCTTCCCCACGCGAAGGCGAATTGCTTACGCTTGTCCGCGCTCGCGCCGTCGAAAACCAGGCTTACGCAATGGTGGTTAACCGAGCTGGTGTCGACGGTTACGGACGGAAGTATGCCGGCGGCTGCGCCATCATCAACCCCCACGGCGAAATTGAAGCTATGACCACCTCAAAAAATGAAGAAATTTTGTTTCATTCTTGCAATTTTCATACGCTAAATCCCCTTCGGGAGCTGTTTCCCGTGTCAAAATTCTGGTAAATAGTCCCTTCAGGAATCCTATATAATGCTATATATCAGTATTTTATAAAAAATTTTCAAAAAAAGAGCAAGTATTAGAAAAAAGTGTATATTTGCACCCTCAAACCAACGATGGTGCTGTAGCTCAGTTGGTAGAGCAACGGACTGAAAATCCGTGTGTCGCTGGTTCAATTCCCGCCAGCACCACAAGCCTCGAATTTTTCGGGGCTTTTTTATTGCCCAGCGGTGAAATATCACAATGTGTTTCCGACTTATTTGAAGAAATGTCGTTCACTACTGTGGCATCCGGCCTCCAGGAAAGAGATATATTCCAAAAAAACGTCTTCTTTATTGACAGGGAATGTTTTTCCAAAACATTCCGCTAATTTTCCAATTTGCTGCAAGTTGTTGTATTCTAATATGCTTTCTGTGTCGGCGGTGAAGTCATGCGGAACCTTGGCCGTGTCGGTATAAGTACCCGAAATCTCCTCAGGCAGATTTGCGGGCAGTATTACGTCAAAAAGTTCCTCATTATCAGGCATATATGCTGTTTGTAACAGTACAAAATCAGCCTTTTTCACTTGATTTAAGATTTCTTGCGGCAATTCGACATTAAGCGCGTTCCACAACAGCACATTCTTGAATCCGGCACAATCGAGTTTTTCGGCCACATTCACGGGCTCGGCGCACACAGTCGTACCCAACACCGCTTCCATCTTTTGGCGCATCGTGCCGTCCAGCGTGTGACCTCCAGGCGCAATATGAGGAAACAATCCCATATCATACAATCCCTGACTGTTCAACTCGCCTTTGATTGTAAGGAAGCCGGCCGCAGGTTTTGACTGGACATCCAATAGCATACAAAGATTTTCCAACTCATGGTAACCCTCCGCCGTCAGCCAACGTTCCCATACGATGAACGCAGGCGCAGAAACAGTCTTCAAATCATCAACAAAACATTGTATATCAGATTTTTGTAATTTATTTCTCTTTAACAATGCGGCAAAGTCATCAGCCAGTAACGCCTGTTTGTACGAGCCATAATTCTTGCCCAGCAGTTCCACATAAATACCTTTTTCCAGATGATGTTGTATCAAATAGTAATTGACACTTCTGAAAAAGGCATAATAATCGGTGATATTCAGTGTTTCCGGCGTATTAAACCAATAGCGAGGTGTGTCGGGACAACGTTTCAGAATCTCATACACGGCTTTTAATGTTTCCGCCTTTTGTTGAGGTGGATCATCGTGCGCCATTGCCTCTTCCGGCTCGAACAGACAATAAAATTTATCGGACTGGAACATCTCGGCAAACGGCAGAATATCATTCTTGTCGGAGAAGAAATCAGTTCCGCGCCGATAGTAGTCGAAAGAGCCCAACGCATTGGTGTTCAATGTAGTACGGGCAAGTCTTTGCAACAAGTAAAGGGTTTCGTTGGAGTAGCTGCCGGAACTCATCACTAATGTTTCGTTAGTTCCGGGATTCCGCAACCGTTGAGCAATAAACTGGAGAGCTTCTTCAAACGAAACAGCTTCTGATATCCCGTTTCGCCTGATTATAGGGTTCACAACTCGTTGATTCATAATCCAATTCTCTAATTCTTGAATTATGGTATCATTCCTGGGTCAACCGATGGAAAAGTTGCTCCATGCCGAGGGCGTCAAGATCGGCGGCTGTCTTCAGACCCATCTTTTCTGCCAGGAGATGGAGGTCTTTCGTCATCGTGTCGGCCACCAGTTCTCCTTTATTGATGATGACAACGTGGTCGCACATGGCTTGCACTTCCTGCATGATGTGGGTGGAGAGCAGGACGGTGTGTTTTTTACCATAAGAGCGTATAAGTTCGCGAATTTCAATAAGTTGGTTAGGATCAAGCCCTGTGGTGGGTTCATCCAAAATAAGCACTTCGGGATTGTGAATCAGTGCTTGGGCGATGCCGACACGTTGTTTGTAGCCCCGTGACAACGCACCGATTTTTTTATGCTGTTCAGGGGTCAGGCCTGTGCGTTCCACCACTTCGGCGACACATTTCTGCTTGTCTTTCAACTTATAAACGCCAGCCACAAACTCCAGAAATTCACGCACATACATGTCATAGTAGAGCGGATTTGCCTCAGACAGGTATCCGATAATCTGATGCAGTTTCTGAGAATCCTTCCAGATGTCTAAACCACAGACAGAAACATTACCCTCGGTGGGCGGTATCAACCCTGTGATAATTTTCATCATGGTGGTTTTGCCTGCACCATTCGGTCCCAAAAAACCGACAATTTCGCCTGTTCGGGCTTCAAAACTGACATTATTCAAGGCATATTGCTGCCCAAAAACTTTGGTAACGTTGTTAACTAGGATAGACATGGTCTCTTATTTCAAACAAGACGCAAAGGTACATTTTTTATCGAGTTCTCAACCACTTTCTTGCCTTGCTGCCCTTGGCGTCAGTCAGGCGGACGGTGGACAAAGCGTGGTTGTCGATCACGTTCTGATGAATTTGGAAGAGATATTTCCCGTTGGGGGCGGTGGCCAGTTCTGAACTGAACTCATTGGCGTACAATTTGCCCAACTCCTGGTCTTTCACCACATATCCGTCTTTGGTTTTCTTAACCCAAACCGACGCTTTGTTAGAGGAAATATGATAACTGAGCTCTTCCTTGACGGGAATGGAAAAACCGTAACGGTAAGGTTGCGACATCCTCAGGTTGATATCCTTCAGAAGGGCGGCGTTAAAATCGTTATCTATCTGATTACCATCAACATAAGTCTGAACAACACCGTTTGTGTCCAACGAAACCACAAACGTGATATCCGACTCGATAGGCTGGGGATTTTCGCAGGCAGTCGTATTGAGCAGTTGGAACAAGTAGCCATCCATTACTAAAAATTCTTCAGGGAACACAGAACGATAGGGGAGGGTGGTGTTCCGGTCTTCATACAAGAAGTTGGTGATGGAGTCCACTTTCTGGACAAATGGGGCGGGGAAGTTGTATTTTTTCCACTTGTAACCATAACTTTCAACCTGTTCCACCCATTGATGATACAGGTTTCGAGCTGCGGCATACTCGCCTTCCATATTCAGAATTTCAATCGTGCAAAGATTCTTGCAGAGATCCGCAGTCTGTTGCACAATCTGGAGCCGTGACTTCAAGGAATCAAGTTGCTGGATATCAATGTTTTCGTCAATCGCATAGTTCAAGGCATCCGCAAAATATTTTTGGGCGCTTTCAAAATCCTGCATATTTTCCAGTTCGTTTGCCTGTCCCATAAGATGATAGAATCGCTGGTAGCACTCCATGCGCAGGATTTTCTGTCTGATTTTGCTTTTGATCTCGCGGTCGTTGCGCGCGGAAGGCACTGCATTCAAAGCTTTAAAGTAGTACTGCTTTGCAACATCATAAATGCCGCTGTTAGCCAAAATCTCCGCTTCAGAATAAAATTCCTGATAATCCGCAACTCTTTTCTGTGCAGAAAGAGACAAGCACAAACCCGTCATTATCAATAAGATGAATACCCTGAAAAAACCTTGCATGCCTCTTTTATAAACTATTTATTGTTAATTTTTTAAGGGTGCAAAGATACACAAAAATTGACATAAAAAGTATGATAATCCGACTTTAAAATCAATTTTCAACAAATAAAATCCCTATTTACAACCTGAAATGCTTCCATAATCCCTATTTTAAAAAAATCGTATTATTTCTCTGTTATTCGTAGAGACGGGGCATGCCCCGTCTCTACTGTTTCTGTGCATATTTAAAATTTGTGTACATTTGCCGTTTAAAATAAACGAATATGAAAGAGATTTCCTCCGAAAGCATCCAAAAAGCCGTCAACATCCTGACCCAGCACACGGACAGCAAGTTGATGACGCATCTCAACGCTTGCGTACATTGCGGGCTTTGCGACTCCAGTTGTCTGTTTTTCAAGACCTTCAAAGAAGCGAAATATATTCCCGGTAAAAAAGTGGACATGGTTTCGTCGATTTACCGACGCTACTGCACTTTCCTTGGCAAGGTGGCTCCGACGCTGACAAACGCCAAAGAGTTGACGGAGGATTATATTGCAGAAATGGTGGATTCCTTGTATGGCGCGTGCACCATGTGCGGCCGTTGCGTGAAGCACTGCTCCATCGGTGTAGACATTCCGTTTGTGGTGCGTACAGGACGCCGGATGTTGGCCACCATGGGCTGCGTGCCTGATACGCTGCAGGCCACCGTGGATGCCGCCCTCAACACAAAAAATAATATGGCCATCCCGAAGGAGGACTTCGTGGATACCATCGACTGGATGCAGGAGGAACTGCAGGATGAGTTGGAAACGGAGGAGACGCTGATTCCGCTAAACAAGGAGAATGCCGAAATTCTTTACACGCTGAACCCGCGCGAGCCGAAGTTTTTCCCGCTTTCCATCGCCGCTGCTGCCAAAATTTTCCACGTGGCCGGTGCCAGTTGGACGCTTTCCGATGAGATGTACGATGTGACGAATTACGGCTATTTTTCCGCCAACGACGCGCATGCCAAGCAGATAGCGCAACACATGTATGATGAAATGGCGAAGTTAAAATGCAAAACATTGGTGCTTGGAGAGTGCGGTCACGGCACTCGCGCCCTTCGTTGGGAAGCCCCCAACTATATGGGTCAACATCCTGATTTTAAGATAATTTCCTTGGTTGAACTCCTTGAGGACTATATAAAATCGGGAAAAATAAAATTGGACAAGTCGCTGAATTCGAAAACTTATACAATCCACGACCCGTGCAACATTGTCCGCAATGGCGGATTGTTCCATTCGTTGCGTTTTGTGGTGAAGGAAGCGGTGCCGGAACTGATTGAGATGGATCCTTACGGTAGCGACAACTTCTGTTGCGGCGGTGGTGGCGGTATGTTGGCCATGAGCGAATTTAACGAGCGTCGGCTGAAAATCGGAAAAATCAAAGCCGACCAAATCAAAGCCACCGGTGCCAGCGTGGTGATTACGCCGTGCCACAATTGTGCCGACCAGCTCACGCAAATCAACCACGAGTACAAACTGGGCGTCGAAATCAAGTCCGTGGCGGAGGTGGTGGCCGACGCAATCGTGTTAGGCAACAACGACTAATCGGACTGTTTTTCGAAACGACGGGGCTTGACGGAATCGGGAGAAACCGGTCTTAACTTGCCCATGTATTTATCTTCAATCGCTTTTTTGTCCAAATCATATTGAATTTTCAGCATGTCAGGGATTTGGATGCTGACTTGTGCTTTCCATGCATTGCCACGTTTTACCATATCCAGCTTGCCTTCCTGAACCTCTATAGGGGTGGTTTTTTTGTAGGATACTTCAGCCGTGGTGTCATCAAGGATAGAGACCTCGGTTATTTCAATAGTTGCAGGCGTGTTTTGCTTGATCACATTGGGATCCAAGTTCGGCATAATGTATTTTTCGATGGCATGCAGGGTGTTTTCAATGGTTTCTTCTGTTGCGAATGGTTCGGCCTCAGCGATTTTATAATTGCCCATAGCGGTAAGATAACCCAATGCGGATTGTTCAACCAAAGATTTCTCACTTTTGCAACCCGTTAATAACAAGGACATTACAAATACACTGAGCAGGAGTGTTATCTGTTTCATATTGCTGGTGTTTATTTAAAAATAATGCTCACGTTTATACGTGAGCATTATTTTTTTTTGATAAAGGTTAATTATTTAACAGCCAATTTATTGGCACCTTTCATTTTAACAGCACCTTTAGAGGTCTCGAGAGTAATGCTCGTAATAGCATTCGTCATGGGAGCGGTAGTTGCAGCATCAATGCCCATTTGGTCAACAAGAGCTTCATAAGCATCGAACATGGTAGCATTGACATTAGCCGTCACTTTGAGAGCAGTTGCGTCGAATGCAGTGACATTCACCGTAGCGCTCTTTGCCCACCAGTCGCCATAGTTATAGGTACCATCCGTCAGGGTTCTTGACTCATAATACTCAATGTAGTTGAAGTCATCAGAGCTGAGGCCACCATTGCTGCCAGCGGTACCAGAGAAAGAACCCGTGTTCTTGCCTGACAACATAGCCACATCGCATTCAGGATAGCTGCTGCCATCGGTTTGAGCGGCGGCCACAACCCAACCAGAATAAGGAGCACCGCTTGAATTGGTACCTTCGTAGAACAAACCGCTAATGGAACCAGCTTCCCAGTTAGTGCCGTTGAAAGTCACTTTCACGCCAGGAGTGATAGCTTCGAACGTAGCAGTGAAGGTAAGGTTCTCTTTAACGACGACTTCACGAGGATTGGTCTTATCACCATCGTTCCACTGCACAAACTGATAACCTGCCTTAGGAGTGGCTGTAAGAGTAGCAGTAGCTCCGTCAGCATAAGTACCGCCACCGGTCACGGTGCCCCATGCTTCATTGTTAGAGTTCACCGTAACGGTGAAGTTTTTCGTACAAGAGGTGAAGATCATACCTCCGGCCAGAAGGGCCATGCAAATTAAACTTAATACTTTTTTCATAATAGTTTTAATTTATTAAAAAGGTGAATAATTAAGTATTTTCAAAAACATGATTATAGACTATGAAACGTCATCAATAGTTTAATTATTGTAATTCGGCTTCATGTTCGCGCACGAGCTTGTCGTCGATAAAGATACGGCCGCAGGCTTCGCACACGATAATTTTCTTGTGCAGACAGATGTCCAACTGGCGTTGCGGCGGAATTTTGCTGAAGCAACCGCCGCAGGCATCGCGCTCGATTTTCACAATAGCAAGGCCGTTATGGGCATTTCTGCGGATGCGTTCGAAGGCGGCGAGCAGGCGGGTGTCCACTTTGGCCTGCAGCTCTTCGGCTCTGGCCAGCAATTCATCCTCCTCCTTCTGCGTGTCAGCTACAATAACGTCCAATTCAGCTTTCTTCTGTTCCAGATCCTCTTTAATCTCTTGCACGCGTTTGCTCGTTTCTTCAATCTTGGCTTGTTTTTCCAAGATTTCCGCCTCGTGTTTCTCTTTATGTTTCTCGGCGATTTGAATCTGCAGTTGCTGAAATTCTATCTCCTTGCTCAACGCCTCATACTCGCGGTTGTTTCGCACAGAATTCTGCTGCTCCTCATACTTTTTGATGGTTGCCTGAGCCTCTTCTATGTTCGTGTTTTCAGAAGCGATTTTGAGTCTCAAGTTCTTGATATCTTCCGTTAATTTGTTGATACGGGTATTCAAGCCTTCGCACTCATCCTCACTATCGCGGATTTCTTCGGGCAATTCACCACGAATCATACGGATTTCGTCAATTTTAGTGCAAATTTGCTGCAAATGATAGAGAGAAAGTAATTTTTGCTCAATGGAGAGTTCTTCGGCGGAACTCTGGGTGCTTTCGTGTTTCTTCACCTCCACCACACCGTCTGACGTTTTCTCAACCGTCACCTCATCATCCTCAATAATCGTCTCTACCACCGTTTTTTTGGCCGTTTTCGGTTTCGGGGCTACTTCCGGCTCTTTTTCCACCACTTCATTTACCACCTCAACAGTTTCTTCCGGCTCCTCCGCTTTCACTTCCTCCACTTGGGGAACCTTCACTCTCTTTGGGGTGATTTTTTTCATTTTGGGGACAACTTTTTCTACTTTCACTTTTTTTGTGCCGTTTTCTCCCTCTTCTTCATTAACTTTTTTCTTGGCCATTTTTAATATATCTATTTAATTATCAATATTTTATAAAAATTTAACCTCAATTTCTTCTATTTTAGAAATCAAAGTGGCAAATGTAGTAAATTTTTCTTTTAGTAAGTTAAAAATGATATTTTTAATGAAATATTCACCCTCATAGTGCCCGATGTCCACCAAAAGAGTCCCTGAATGGGATTTGAAAAAGTCGTGGTACTTGAAATCTCCGGACACGTATGCGTCGGCGCCGGAGGAAATGGCCAGGTCAATGAAACCGGCGCCGCCACCACCACAGACCGCCACCTTTTTGACAAAACAGTCCTTCTTCCCACTATAGCGCAAATACTGAATATCAAGCCGTTCTTTCAAGAAGTTCATAAAATCGTACCCAACCATGCCATCGGGCAGTTCGCCAATGCGCCCCAATCCGACGGTTCGGCTTTCATTCTCTAACGGCAGCAGGTCGAAAGCTGGTTCCTCATAGGGGTGATTATCGTAAATTGTTTGTACCACAGTGCGTTGCAGGCCTGTTGGGTAGATCATTTCTATGCGTTCTTCTGACACATGCTCCAACGTATGTTCTTCACCAAAATAAGGGTGTGAGCCATCCAGTGGGAGGAACTGTCCGGTTCCATCCAACGTATAGGCACAACTGTCGTATAGGCCCTGTTTTCCGCATCCGACGGCGAATAGCGCGGATTTCAAATTTTCGGCATGATCCGCAGGCACAAAAACGACGAGTTTGCGATAAAGACCTTTGTGCGGTGCCAGAACCATGGTTTTTTGCAGACCGAGCCTTTCGGCAAGCACATCATTGCCTCCGCCTTCCCCACTGTCAATGTTCGTATGCATGGAATACAGCACCATGTTGTGTGCCAATGCTTTACAAATCATTGCCCCTACTCTGTCACGGGGTACGATTTTGCAGATGCCGCGTTTGAGCATCAACGGGTGGTGAGAGATCACAAGGTTGCAGCCGTTGGCGATGGCTTCGTCAATAATTTGTTCCGACATTTCGAAACAGACCATTGCGCCGGTGATTTCCTGGCTGACATCGCCGCACTGCACGCCGCAGTTGTCGAAATCCTCCTGCAGGTAGAGGGGAAATTTTTGTTCTAAGTAGGTAGTTACGTCTTTGATTGTCATATTGTCTAAAATCTTGTCTATTATCGATGGGGTAGAGACGCAAAAATTTGCGTCTCTACATCGTGTGTCTCTCCATAAACACAATGCGCCGTGGTAGTTGCCACGGCGCATTGTTATTCAATACCGCCGATTAATCCATGTCGGGGAAATCGGGGAGCTCGCGGCGCTCCTGACGATGACGCTGGCCATCGTGCTGGTTGCTGTTCCCGTGACGGGGGGCTCCGCCGTTGCGATTGCCGCCGCCGTTACCGTTGCCGCCTTGGCGACCACGGTCGCGGTCACGTCCACCGGGACGGTTGCCACCATTGCGGCCACCGTTGCCTCGCGGCTTCTCTTCCTCGTAACCTTCGGGTTTAGGAAGAAGCGCCTTGTGTGACAGTCTGAACTTGCCGGTCTTCTCATCAATTTCGATGAGTTTTACCTTAATCTTGTCACCCACGCTGAGCACGTCGTTCACGTTCTCGATGCGGCGATAGGCAATTTCCGACACGTGCAAAAGGCCGTCGGTGTTGGGCAGGAACTCCACGAAAGCGCCGAATTCGGTGATGGTTTTCACCGTGCCCTCGTAAATCTCACCCACCTCAGGTTGTGTGGTGATGAGTTTGATGCGCTCCATGGCGGCGTTGATGTCGTCCACATTAGCAGCAGCAATATCAATGATGCCGAACTCGCCGACCTCCTCAATATTGATAACCGTATTCGTCTCACGTTGCATTTCTTGGATAATTTTTCCGCCAGGTCCGATGACCGCGCCGATGAATTCGCGCGGAATTTGCATTTGGACGATACGCGGCACAAACGGGCGATAATCCTCTCTCGGTGCGGGCATGGCCTCTTTGATTTTGCCGAGAATGAACATTCTGCCACGGTGAGCCTGGGCCAACGCCTCGGCCATCACTTCTGCGGAAAGTCCTTTGACCTTGATGTCCATCTGACAGGCGGTGATACCGTCTTCGGTACCGCAGACCTTGAAGTCCATGTCACCAAGATGGTCCTCGTCGCCGAGAATATCGGACAGAATGGCATAACGGCCGGTGGCTTCGTCCGTAATCAGACCCATGGCGATACCGGAAACGGGCTTTTTCATCTTCACACCGCAGTCAAGCAGTGCAAGTGTTCCAGCGCAAACGGTTGCCATAGAGGAACTTCCATTGGATTCGAGAATGTCGGAAACCAAACGGACGGTATAGGGGAATGTCGGATCGTCAAACGGGATCATCGGCTTAAGCGCGCGTTTTGCCAAGTTGCCATGACCCACCTCACGACGGGAGGTGCTGCCGATACGTTTCACTTCACCCACACTGTAAGGCGGGAAGTTGTAGTGCAGCAGGAAACGGTTGGTGCCTTCCACCACAGCGCCGTCGATGATTTGCTCGTCGAGTTTGGTGCCAAGCGTGCAGGTGGTCAGCGACTGCGTCTCACCGCGGGTGAAGATTGCGGAACCGTGTGCGGACGGCAGATAACCGGTTTCAATCCAGATAGGACGGATATCCTCGGTGTGGCGGCCATCGAGACGGATACGCTCGTCGAGGATCATATTGCGCATGGCGTGCCAGAGAATTTCGTCGTAGTAACGTTTCACCATAACGGCCTTCTCATCGCGTTCCTCCTCGGGAATCGTCTCGATGAAGTCGGCGAGAATCTGGTCGAAATCGGCGTTGCGGTCTTGTTTGCCTTTGAAAGATTTTGCGACGGCATACACCTTGTCGTAAAGTTCCGTGTTCATGCGCTCACGAATGGCCTCGTCGTCGGTCTCATGGCAGTATTCGCGTTTCGGGTTGGCGGTAGGCACTTGTGCGGCGAGGTCGAGCTGAGCCTGGCACTGCACCTTGATGGCTTCCTTGGCGAAATTCAAAGCCTCAACCATATCGTCCTCAGAAATCTCTTTCATTTCGCCTTCCACCATCATGATGTTGTCCATGGAGGCGGCCACGATCATGTCAATGTCGGAGCGGTCCATATCCTCGACGGTGGGGTTGACGACCAACTTGCCATCCACGCGGCCTACGCGCACTTCAGAGATGGGGCACTCGAATGGGATGTTGGAAACGGCAATGGCGGATGAGGCGGCGAGACATGCGAGACAGTCGGGCAGGAAATTCTTATCGCCAGAAATCAGAGTGACAACCACTTGGGTCTCAGCGTGGAAGTTCTTGGGGAAGAGGGGACGGATGGCGCGGTCAACCAGACGAGCAATGAGAATCTCATACTCGGAGGGACGAGCCTCACGTTTGAAGAAACCGCCGGGGAAGCGTCCCACAGCACCGTATTTTTCCTGATATTCAACTTGGAGGGGCATGAAATCCGTGCCCTCAACGGCCTCCTTCTTACAACAAACAGTGGCCAAAAGCATGGTGTTGCCCATTGTGACAACGGCAGCACCGTCAGCCTGCTTCGCCAGTTTTCCGGTTTCAATCGTAACCATACGACCGTCACCAATATCAAAAGTTGTTCTAACTCCTAAATTCATAATAAATTGATTTTTAATAAGTTTATACGAGATTTTAGAGAATAACAAATATTCAAAAAGGCAATTTTCTCAAAAATTGCCTTTTTTGAATACATTATCTTCTGTCTTAAAATTACTTTCTCAATCCTAATTCCTTAATCAGAGCTCTGTAGCGTTCAATATCCTGCTGTTTGAGGTATTCAAGCACTTTTTTGCGTTTGCCGACCAAGGTGATAAGGGCGCGCTTCGTCACGCGGTCACCACGGTTCTGTTTCACATGCTCGGTCAAATGTTTGATGCGGTGTGTAAACAGGGCAACTTGAGCTTCGGGGGATCCGGTGTCGTTTTCATTCTTACCGAACTTTGCGAAAATTTCTCTTTTAACTTCGTTTGTCAAATACATAACTTCTTAACTGCTTTTATTTTACTTATTTTACCTTATATTTTTCGGGCGGCAAAAATACACTTTTTTCCATAACGCACAATGCCCAATCCAAATTAATTGATTTTTTTTGAATAATACAAAATTTATCCGAAATCGTGTTGAAATTTTAACTATTAATTGTTAAAAAACTTTTGTAAATAATGATTTTTAGCCGTTTTAAGTCATTGAAATTAAAATAAATAAGAAAAAAGTTATAAAAACACTTGACAAAGGCTTTTTCTGGTTGTATCTTTGCTTCGAAAAAACAGGACCAAAAACCAATTTTGAAGGCAACAATCAATGTCAACAATTAATATCAATAGTCAATTTGAGGCATTAATAAAAAATGAATTATGAAAACAACAAATCTAAACCAAAAATATGTGGTCAACCACGCCTACAAATTCAGGGGTGACCACTCGAACATCATCATCACGAACAACAATTCTGCGCGATACAACTCCTATGCGCTTCGAAATGAAATCACCACCTCTTTTGCATGGTGCACTCATCCTGACTTAGCCTATTTGTTCAGTTTCTTCGACGGTACCCGAACCTTAGACGAAATCGCGAAACACTTTTCGGCGTACAGAAACATGGACAGGCAACAATTATTGGACACCGTGTCCTCCTGTCTCTCTAATCAGGAACCAGTCCTCATTCCGGCCGGTGAACAGCATTGGGTCCCGATTCCAAAAAACTTCCTGATACCGGCCACCGACGGCACTGTGCGCGACAACTTGCTCGGCAAAATCGATCTCCCTTTTATCAGAAAATTCTTCAATCTAACAGAAGTGCGGCTGCATGTGCCTAACAGCATGGTGCTGATGCTCAATACAGACTGCTCGACGGACTGCGTCTACTGCTACGCCGACAAACCGAAAATCCTTCAACCGCTGCCCTTCCAACGCGTCAAGGAGCTAATCAAAGAAGCCTATGAGCTCGACATGGCGTATTTGGATCTGGACGGCGGAGACTTCTTCCTTTATAAACATTGGCGTGAGGTGCTTGTTGAGATGCTCCGATACGACTATGAACCAAACATTTCCACCAAATATCCGATGACCCGGCCCATTGTGGACGAATTGAAAAAACTGGGAATACGTCATATACAGTTATCTATTGACAGCGTCAACAGCCAAGAGATGCAACGGATATTGAATGTTGACGAACAATACACCGGGAGAGTGCTTGAAGGACTGCGGTTGCTGGACGAGGCCGGCATCGAGATCACTATTAAACCTGTGATTACCAAATACAACGATTCCGAGGAATCTGTCAACAACACTATCGACACACTTACCTCTTTTGGGAATGTCCGGCGAATCCTTTTCACACCGGCCGAGTTCAGCCAATTCAAGCCGCTCACCTACTACAGCACCCGCACCCAACTGACAAGGTTGAAAACGATCGTGGAACAGCGCAACAAAGAGTGTGCTGCCGAACTGAAATTTTTAGGATACCGTGAGCACAAAACCGTAGAGCAGCGGGAACGGGAGTTTCCTCTACGTCCCCTATGCACCGGCAATGTCTATGGATTCTTTGTGCTGCCCGATGGCAAGGTAACCCTCTGCGAGCAGCTATACTGGCATCCATATTTTATTTTGGGAGATCTCAAAAAACAATCCATCATGGAGGTGTGGAATTCGAGAAAGGCCATTTCCTTGTGGGAATTTTCGCAGGAAAGAGTGCGCGATAGCAGTCCATGCAAAACATGCAAGGCTTTTGACGCTTGCCGACGAGGTTTGGGCAACTGTTGGCGCCAAGCCGTCGCGGCATACGGTCCGGAAAATTTCGATTACCCGGCACCGAACTGCCCGAAAGCGCCTCCTGCCTCCAATGGGTTCTTCATTGACTGTTGACTTGGCTTTGATTGTTGTGGGTTGCAGTTCAAGCAAAAGAAATATCAAAATATACAGTTATGGAAACCGCAAAAATGCTATTTTTGCACTTTCAAAAATACATCATTATGGCAAATATCGAATTTAATAGCAAAACCTACGAGATGGACGGAGACGGTTTCATGGTTCATCCGGAAGAGTGGACGAAAGAGCTTGCTGCAGTCATCGCAAAGGAAGACGGCATTGAGGAACTAACGGAAAACCATTGGAAAGTGGTCGATTGCATCCGCGCCAACTATGAGGAGAAGGGCATTGCCCCGATGATCCGCACCATCTGCAAAACGGCCGGGTTGAAACTCAAAGACATCTATGAACTTTTCCCGTTGGGTCCTGCAAGAGGTGCCTGCCGCGTCGCTGGCCTCCCGAAACCCGAAGGCTGCGTATAACAGGCTATTGGCTTTTAGCTATTGGCTATATTTTTCGCCAGTAACTATCAGTTTAAACCACTAAACCCTAAACTCTAAACCTTATCATTATGAGTACAATGCAATATTTGGCGATAGCTGCAGCGGTTTATTGCCTAGTTAGTTTGTTGATACATCTCGTCAAGGTGATTCGTCTGGGTGCTCCGAAGGACAAGTCGGAGCCGAGCGGCAGTGTGAAAGAGGGTGTGGTCTATGCCAACACCCGGGCTATGATGCCCCAAGAAAAAGAGTCGGCGTACCTGCATCTGCCGTCCTACGCCACCGGCATGCTGTTCCACATCGGACTCTTCTGCTGCCTACTTTTCTTTGTGCTCTCCTTCTTCCCCTTCTTCAACAACTGGATTGGCGGCTGCAACTGGCATTATGTGCTGGCCATTCCGACCGCTTTGGGAACCGTCTGCGGCATCATTCTGTTTATTAGAAGATTGATTTCCAAGGATTTGAAGATGTTTACCATGCCGGATGACTATATTTCCGTTTGTTTGGTGACCCTTTTCCAACTTATGACCACGCTTTACCTGTGCTGTTCGACCTGTTGCGGGTCCGTCTCCATACTATATTATATAAGTAGCATTCTGCTGTTCCTCTATATGCCGTTGGGTAAGTTGCGTCACGCGGTCTATTATTTTGCGGCGCGGTATCATCTCGGATTCTTCTACGGATGGCGGAATGTGTGGCCGAACAGGGAGAAAGAATAACCCCTACCCCGGCCTACGGCCACCCCTTACCCAAGGGAATGGGAATTCCCTCGTTCCGGCAAGGTGTGCCGAAGTTTGAAAGAAAGGCGTAGGAAGGAGTCGCATCAATTTAACGTTATTTCAATAATAAGATTATGACATTAGACTTTTTAGGCGCGACCGAAGAGGTCACTGGCAGCAAATTCCTGCTGACGACGAAGGACGGAATCAAAATCCTGTTAGACTGCGGAATGTACCAGGGCAAGGGTTTAGAGACCGATGCCATGAACCGCGATTTGGGCTTTGACCCGACCGAGATCGACATCGTGTTGCTCTCGCACGCGCACATCGACCACGCCGGACTTATACCATATATATATAAGTTAGGATTCCGCGGCAAGGTGTTCTGCACGCCGGCCACCCGCGATCTCTGCGCCATAATGTTGGCCGATTCGGGTAGGATTCAGGAAGCCGATGCGCGACAGTTCAACAAAAAGACCGAGCGTGTGGGCAAGACCCCCATTGAACCTATATACAACGAAAAGGATGCCGTGGAGTGTATGAGGACATTCATCAGTATTCCCCGCGGGCTGCACTTCAACATCACCCCGACCGTGGCCATCGATTTCATCGACAGTGGCCACATGCTCGGCAGCAGTGCCATCTACATCACTTTCAAGGAGGGGCGGAAGACGCGCACGCTTTGCTATACCGGCGACGTGGGCCGCTACGACAAACGAATCCTGCCAGACCCGCAACCGTTCCCTTACGCCGACTACATCATCACCGAATCCACTTACGGCGACCGGCTGCACTCCACCTTGGACGAGGCCGACAAGGAGTTGATGCTCGTGGTGCGCGACGCCTGCGCAAAACGCAAGGGCAAACTGCTCATTCCTTCTTTCGCTATCGGCAGGACGCAGGAAATCGTCTATACCCTCCACCGCCTCGAACTCGCCGGTGATTTGCCCGACATCGAGTGCTTTGTGGATAGTCCGCTTGCCTGCTCCGCCACCAATATCTTCCGGTTGCACGACGACTGTTTCAACGAGGAAATGCGCGCTTTCATGCAATCCACCCCCGACCCGTTCGGTTTCGACAACCTCTCTTATGTGCGCACCATCGATGACTCCAAGGCGCTGAACGAGCACAACCGTCCTTGCATCATCATCTCTGCCTCCGGCATGATGGAGGCCGGGCGCATCAAGCACCACCTGGCTAACAACATCGAAAATCCGAAGACGACCATCTTGTGCGTGGGCTACTGCGCCCCGACCACCTTGGGGGCGAAGATCATGCGCGGCGACGAGAAGGTTTCCATCTTCGGCAACGAATACAAGGTCCGTGCCACGCTTGCCCGCATCGACGCCTTCTCCGGCCACGGCGACTACAACGAACTCATCCGTTACCTCTCCTGCCAGAAGGGCAACAAAAAGTTGAAAAAGATTTTCATCGTGCACGGGGAGGGAGATGTTCGCCACACCTATGCCCAACATCTCAAGGACGCCGGATTTAAACAGGCGTATGTGCCAAAGTTCCGAGAATCTTACGAATTGTCGTAGAGACGCAAGATTTTGCGTCTCTACAAACGGACATATCCGACAATAATTACGAGAAAGATATGGAAAACAAACAAAACATCCTGATTACCGGTGCCAACGGACAGTTAGGCAACTGTTTGTGCGACCTTGCGGCCGACTATCAGAATTCGTACAATTTTTATTATACAGATGTTGACACGTTGGATATCACCGATGCGGCGGCTGTCGAAGAGTATATCGTTAACCATCATATTAACATCATCATCAACGCTGCGGCCTACACGGCGGTCGATAAGGCCGAAGACGATAAGGAGAACGCCCACCGCATCAATTGCATGGCGGTGAAAAATCTGGCGGAGGCGGCGAAGAAGCACGGACTGTTCCTCGTTCACATTTCCACGGACTATGTCTTTCCAGGAAATGCCTGCACGCCATACACTGAAATGGATCCGACGGGACCGCTTTCCGTTTATGGAAGTACGAAACTGGCGGGCGAGCATGCGATTGTGGAGAGCGGCTGTCGTGCGGTCATTATCCGCACGTCATGGCTCTATTCCGAATACGGGAACAATTTCGTGAAAACGATGCTGCGGTTAGGTGCGGAAAGAGACATGGTGAAAGTGGTGAGCGACCAGATCGGAGGTCCGACCTACGCGGGCGACCTGGCCGGTGCTGTTCTCAAAATGTTGGGTCATCAGCCGGAAACCGGCGTGGAATTTTATCACTTCGCCAACGAGGGCGTTTGCAGTTGGTATGACTTCGCGAAGGCGATTATGGAGTTGGGCGGATTGGACTGCCGTGTGGAGGCCATCCCCACGTCGGAATATCCCGCAAAAGCGCACCGTCCTGCCTTTTCTGTCTTCAATCTATGCAAAATCAAACAGGCTATAGGTTTGGAGATACCTTATTGGAGAGATAGTTTGCGATTGATTATCAATAAGTTGCGTTAAAATAAAAAAAAATTTCGGAGAGGAACGCAATATTAAAAAAAAGTGTATTTTTGCGCACCTTATTTCCCACAAAGGGAACGTTCTTTTTTAAGCAAAGAAAAAAAGCCGTTGTAGCTCAGTGGTAGAGTACATCCTTGGTAAGGATGGGGTCATGAGTTCAACTCTCATCAACGGCTCTTTTTTTTTTGAAATGAACATAAGGAATAAAATATCAAAAACATAAAATTTATAAAAAATGGCAAAAGAAAAATTTGAACGTACTAAACCCCACGTGAATGTGGGTACCATCGGTCACATCGACCACGGCAAAACTACTCTTACCGCGGCCATCACCACCGTGTTGGCTGAGAAAGGTCTCTCCGAACTCAGATCCTTCGATTCCATCGATAACGCTCCTGAGGAAAAAGAGCGTGGTATCACCATCAATACCGCTCACATTGAGTACCAAACCGCTAATCGTCACTATGCACACGTTGACTGTCCCGGCCACGCTGACTATGTGAAGAACATGGTTACCGGTGCTGCCCAGATGGACGGCGCTATCCTCGTGGTGGCTGCTACCGACGGTCCCATGCCGCAGACCCGTGAGCACATCCTGCTCGCCAAGCAGGTCGGCGTTCCGAGAATGGTGGTCTTCATGAACAAGGTTGACCTTGTTGACGACCCCGAACTTCTCGACCTCGTTGAGATGGAAATTCGTGAGCTTCTCACTTTCTACGGTTTCGACGGTGACAACAGCCCCGTTATCCGCGGTTCTGCCCTCGGCGGCCTGAACATGGAGCCCAAGTGGGTTGAGAAAATCGTTGAACTGATGGACGCTGTCGACACTTGGATTCCGCTGCCTCCGCGTGACGTCGATAAAGACTTCCTCATGCCCGTCGAAGACGTGTTCTCCATCACCGGTCGTGGTACCGTTGCTACTGGTCGTATTGAGACTGGTGTCATTCACACTGGCGATCCCGTTGATATCATCGGTATGGGTGCTGAGAAACTGAAATCCGTCGTTACCGGTGTCGAGATGTTCCGCAAATACCTCGACGAAGGTGAAGCTGGCGATAACGTGGGTCTTCTGCTCCGTGGTATCGACAAGGACGAAATCCGTCGTGGTATGGTTATCGCAAAACCCGGTTCCATCCATCCTCACAAACACTTCAAAGCTTCTGTGTATGTGCTGAAGAAAGAAGAAGGTGGTCGTCACACTCCGTTTGGCAACAACTACCGTCCGCAATTCTACTTCCGCACCACGGACGTGACCGGTGCCATCACCCTGCCTGCTGGCGTGGAAATGGTTATGCCTGGTGATAACGTTGAAATCACGGTGGAACTGCTCTCTGAAATCGCTCTGAACCAAAACCTGCGTTTCGCTATCCGCGAGGGTGGTCGTACCGTCGGCGCTGGTCAGGTTACCGAAATCTTAGACTAAGTTTTTCATAATCAATATCAATCGGGGTGATGTTGTGTCACCCCGATTTGTTACAGGGGAATAGTTTAAGGGCAGAATAGTGGTCTCCAAAACCATTGATGGGAGTTCGAATCTCTCTTCCCCTGCGAAAAAGCCAAGTCCTTGACTTGGTTTTTTTCTTTTCATCCAGACACTTTGCCCCGACGGCTCTTATAAAAAACATATATCCGCGTATATTCGTTTTTTGTGTACCTTTGCAGCCAAAATGTAAATCAAAATGACGGAATCCATACAAATGGTGGATCTAAAAAAACAATATTTGCGTATCAAAGACGAGATTGACGCAACCGTTCATCATGTATTGGATTCCACGGCATTTATTCAAGGGGAGCCTGTCCGAATATTCGAACACTGTTTATCTCAATATACTGATTCTAAGTATATTATAAGTTGTGGAAATGGCACTGATGCCTTGACCGCCTCCCTTATGGCGTTGGAAATCGGACCAGGCGATGAGGTTATCACCACGCCTTTTACGTTCATCGCCACGGTGGAAGCTATCGCATTAGTGGGCGCGACGCCCGTGTTCGTGGATGTGTGTGAAACGACGTTCACGCTTGATGTGAACCGGTTAGAGAGTGCCATCACCCCGAAAACCAAAGCCATAATTCCCGTTCACCTTTTCGGGCAGTGCGCGGACATGGAACCCATACTGGATTTTGCTAAACAGCATAATATCAGTGTGATAGAAGATGCTTGCCAAGCAATAGGGACGGAATACAATTTCGCGGACGGCAACGTGAAACAGGCCGGCACAATGGGGAATATCGGCTGTTTGTCGTTCTTCCCTTCCAAAAATCTCGGCTGCTTTGGCGATGGCGGCGCATTGATGACTGATGATGCAGATCTGGCTGGAAAACTCCGGTCCATCTGTCGACACGGTTCCGTGGAACGCTACCACCACAAACGGATTGGGCTGAACTCCCGATTGGATACCCTGCAAGCCGCTATATTGACCGTAAAACTGGGTCATCTACAAGAATACATCGACGCCCGAAGAGAAGCCGCAACGTACTATCATTCAGCCTTATCGGGCTTGGATTGGTTGTCACTTCCCGTTACATCCCCAAACTCTACCCATACCTACCACCAATTCACCATCAAAGTGAAAAATGGACTGCGAGACGCACTCAAGCAATACCTTGCCGACAAAGGTATTCCTTCCGCCATTTATTATCCTGTTCCGGCGCATTTGCAGCCGGCATACGCTTTTCTGAACCATCATAAAGGAGATTTCCCCGTGGCGGAGCAACTCTGCGAAGAAGTGCTTTCACTGCCGATGCATACCGAACTTACAGAAGAGCAATTGGAATATATCTGTCACACAATCAAGAATTTCCCGCTATGAAAAATTACTTCGCACACGAAACCGCAGTATTGGACGAGGGTTGCCGCATTGGCGACGGAACCCGCATCTGGCACTTCACCCACGTGATGGCCGAAGCCGTTGTCGGGAAAAACTGTGTACTGGGACAGAATGTGATGGTCGCCAATCGCGTAATGATAGGCGACAATGTAAAAATCCAAAACAATATCTCTGTTTATGAGGGGGTTGCGTGTGAGGATGACGTGTTTTTGGGGCCTTCGGTCGTGTTCACGAATGTCATCAATCCGCGGGCATTTATTGAACGGAAGCACGAGTTTCGACAGACTTTGGTGAGAAAAGGGGCCTCCATAGGGGCAAATGCCACTATCTTATGCGGGCACACTATCGGCCGTTACGCGCTTGTGGGTGCAGGAGCGGTGGTTACTCACGATGTGCCTGATTACGCGCTTGTTACAGGCAATCCTGCCCGGCAAATCGGCTGGGTAAGTGAATACGGCTGTCGGTTAAGTTTCGACGACAAGGGTGAGGCCGCATGTCCAGAAAGCGGGCAAATCTATCAGTTAACAAACAACCAAGTGAGAAGAATTAAGTGATATGTGCAGGAAATTGTTGCGTATTCTTCTGATAATCATTGTCTTGGCTTTCACTTTGCCAACGGCATACGCCACGCACCAGCGCGCAGGCGAGATCAGTTATACGTATATTTCCGGACTCACTTTCGAGTTCACGATCACGACATATACTTACACACCGAGTCCTGCTGACCGACCTCAAATCGAAGTGTTTTGGGGCGACGGAACCTCCTCCATTATTGACCGGAATATCAAGGTCAATATGGAGAACAACATCAGCCAAAACATCTATGTCACACAACATACCTTTTCCGCGGCGGGTACGTTCCATGTCACTTTTGAGGATCCCAACCGCAATGCCGGCATTGTCAATATTCCCAGTTCTGTTGAAATCCCGTTTTTTATTGAAACTATATTGATTATCAATCCTTTCCTTGGCGGCAATTCCTCCCCACAGTTGATGAATCCACCCTTGGACAACGGTTGTACGAATGTTCCCTATTATCACAATCCCGGCGCATTTGATCCTGACGGCGACAGTCTCTCCTATAGTCTGATTAACTGCCGGGGTTATGACGGAGAGGATATCCCCGGCTACACCATGCCAGCTGCGACAAACTATATCAGCATAGACCCGTTGACGGGCGATTTAACCTGGGATTCGCCCATCATGGCCGGTGAGTACAACATTGCAATCCTGATTGAAGAGTGGCGGAATGGTGTCCTTATCGGCAGTATGGTCCGCGATATGCAAATCACTATAGCACCGTGCAATAACCTACCACCCGAGGTGGAAATATACGACACATGCGTTATTGCTGGAAGCAAAATAGACCAATTGGTTTGGGTGTATGACAGCACCTCAACGAAAGTTAAACTAACTGCCACAGGAGAGCCTTTTATGGTCAATGAATCTCCGGCGCAATTCTCTGAAATCATTGAAAATGTACCCTACGCCACGCATTTTGTTTGGCAAACTACCTGTAATCACATAAAACTGAATCCTTACGAGGTTCTTTTCAAAGCAAAAGACAACGGTCCGCAGGTGGAACTTGTATCCTTTAAAACATACCGAATTCGTATCATCGGGCCTGCACCAAAAAACTTAAATGCCTATCCAGAAGGCAATGTAATTCACTTGGAATGGCAAACCGACAGCTGCTCTAACGCAATCGGATATGATATTTATCGCCGAAACGGTATGGATGACTTCGAGCCTGACTCCTGTCAAACCGGAATCCCGGCTGAGGCGGGATACACTTGGATTGGTTCTACGGAAAGCTGGTCGGACACTGTATTTACCGATGACGGTTCTGCGCAGCCACTCTATCACGGCAATGAGTATTGTTACCGCGTAGTTGCACGTTTCCCGGATGGATCGGAAAGTATTGTGTCTGAGCGTGTTTGCGCTCACATTGCGAATGACGCCCCCGTCCTCATCAATACTGATGTAGTGACTACTGACATGGAAAACGGCACATTACATGTCCGTTGGCTTTTCCCTCCTGAGATCGATTCCGCCGCTTTTCCACCGCCATATCAATTCCAGCTGTTCCGGAAATCTGGCATAGGAAATGAAAATATGATTTATCAAACCACCGCTCCAATAAATCCAACTGATACACTTTCTTATTTAGATCACGATTTAAACACATCAGATTCAGATTATACTTATAAAGTAGTAATTCTAAATTCCGATACAATTATCGAAAATTCCGATCCTTCTACTTCTATCTTCCTTACCATAACATCGGCGGACAAACGTTTGGAACTCCATTGGACCAATATACAACCGTGGAACAACATCGCATATACGATATACAGATACAACACGCATACCGTCGATTGGGATTCTATTTCAACAGTAACCGATACAAAATATACCGATTATCATCTTGAAAACGGCAAAACTTACTGTTATTACATAAAAGCTGAAGGTTATTACTGGCTGCCCGACACGATAGGTCCACTGTGGAACCGTTCTCAACAGGAATGTGGTATGCCTATAGACAACGAACCTCCCGAACTGCCCGACGTTACCATTTCCACGGACTGTCAAAATGTTGAATTCAGTTGGTTGTTCAGTTCAGATTCCGCCGCCACTGACGCTGTACATTACTACATCTACTACAAACCCACCTTGGAAGGAACTTTTACCTGCATTGACTCCTTTGATAACATACAAATCTGTTATCTTTCTCCTTGTACCTACAGTATCAATGTCTCTGGTTCGTCGGTGCTGGTCGGTTGCTATGCCATGTGCGTTGCTGACAGTAACCGCAACATTACACCACTCACCGATTCTGTGTGTATAGACGTGTTCGACTGTTTGGAGTACAGACTCCCCAATGCATTCACCCCAAACGGTGATGGTTTCAACGACCTCTTTACCCCTTTCATGCCGTATATAGGAGTCTATAAGGTGGAGACAGAAATTTACAACCGCTGGGGTAAACGGGTGTTTCATACGGAAAATCCCGACATTCTATGGGATGGAACCGATGAAACCACGCACCTTCCCGCCTCTGATGGGGTTTATTATTACGGTTGCAAACTTTTCGTCAACACTCTAGCAGGAGAAATCCATTATTTGCTCAACGGGAGCATTACATTGATTCGATAAAAAAACTGCCGCATGATAGGATTATAATCTTTCATGCGACAGTGATTTTTACTACGTCGTGCAACTAGGAATGCTGCTATTTCTTTTTGCCAAACAGGTTTCCAAACAATCCTCCTAAAACTTTGCCGACGGAAGAGCCTGATGATCCGTTTGAACCGCCACCGGCGATACCGCCCAGCAAATTGCCTAACAGGTCAACGACATTGCCCCCTCCGTTACCTTGTCCCAGTACATTGAGCAAATTCGGAGCAATAGAAGACAAAATATTGGTTACTTGATCGTTAGAGGTGTTTGTCTGTTTACCCAAGGAAGAGATTACAGAACCCAAATTACCACCAAAAATCTTGGACAAGATTTTCTTACCATCTTCAATATCTAGACCAAAAGCTTGTCCTGCATGATTGCCGAGGGCTTGCGTTAAAGCGGCTGCACCCGCAGCAGTACCGGCATTTTTCTGCATGGCACTCAAAATCTTAGGGATAGCGGCTTTAATCACGTCCATAATCTTGTTCGTGTCAATGTTGAATTTTTTTGCGATTTCACCGATCATATTGTTGCCGGTGATGGCGGAGATAATACTGTTTAAATCCATAATGCTTAAATTTTTAAGGTTTGATTTTTCGAAGGCAAAAGTACATTTTATTCCGATACATTGTACGCTAACAATTTAACTTTGGAGAAATATTTCGGACATGCGCTGCAGGGCGTGGCGGAACAGGTCATAGTATTTGACGCTTGACATGTCAAGCAAGTCGTTCGGCAACATCCTGCAACCCTTTGGGATTTCTGCGTCATATTAATGAGAAAAGACAGTGTTTGCTCTCCCGCAGAACGCGCAAACTTTCGCAGAAAAAATACGTGCAGATACGCGCGATACGCGGAGATGATTCTCCCGCAGCACTCGCAGACTTTCGCGGAAAAATACGCGCAGATACGCGCGATACGCGGAGATGAAAAAATCGTATTTTCGCACCTATAAATAAAATAAATTAGTCCGTTATGAATCAACACCACCGACATACGCATTTGATCACGATCTTCGTCGCTGTACTGCTACTGATGGCGGTGCGGCCTGCGCGGGGACAGCAGCAGTTCACGGTGATACGGGACACCGTCTACATTAACGCAGCGGACTATTTCAGCCCCATCTCCACAGTATCGCTTGGATGGTTCGCTAAATATCAGGGCTGGTACTTCTGTCTTTTTGAGGAAACGGACATTTTCGAATCTTGGAAAGGAAATCAAATCCTATTGGCGATTTCTGAGGACGGACATGAGGTCAAAAGGGTGGATTTTCCCTCCAAAGAATTCAGCGTTTACGGTGACTTTTTTGTCCGAGAAGGAAAGCTGATACTTAAACCATATCATACAGAGATTGCCGGAAGAGGATTTATCTTTGACGATAAAAACTGGTCGTGGAAACCAGCGAATCCCATTTCTGACATTATCTACGATGATGATCTATACACTGTTGCTTTTAAGGACTATGGAGAATGGGGAGACTATACATGGTTCATCAAAAAGAGGAATAAAGCCCAGTACATCCGACCGGAATGTTTCTCCAGAATAGTAAGAATTGACAGTGTCTATTATTTTATGCACCATAACCGGATTGATTCTGCTTTCGTGTCTGACACGATGGGCCATCGGAGCAACGGTTTGTGGCATTATAATAATTCAACCATGTGGCTGTTTGAGCGCGACATGTTCCGGAACAACTCGAAAATGCTCTCAACCCTATCCACGGTTAAGCCACAACCATCTGTTTTTATTTCCAAAGGGAAAAAGGATACAGACATTATAAGTTTATATTTTGATATTATCAACTACGATACAATTATCAATCACGCATTTAGTGTCGGAAAGCAGTTGTTCCCCATTGTCACAACCCCTCAAAAGACCATTATTGCAAAGGTAAGAGATGGCCAGTTGCAGGAGGTGGTTGACTTTGGCCGCAAATACAACTTCATTTTAAAACACGATTGCTACCGAGGTGTAAATGTCGCCAACAACCAAAGCTTTCTCGGATTTAAGGAGAGCTATCACACCTCCGGTATAATAGATGTGGAAGATACGGTTATCAGAATCCTAAACATCACACACAATCAGGATACCCTACATGCTTTGGGTACAGACAATGTCGGGAAACTGTTAGAGCACCTCCTAAACAACTTCAACAACTTATCTATAAACAATTTAGACGGTATTGAACAGAAACTGGGCGGTACCGGCAATCACCAATTCGAATCTTTTGACAACGGCTACTTTCCTGATGAGTATAAGAATGCTACAAAATATTGTAAGACAAAGTACTACAAAGTAGTTGACGATATCCAAACTCTCATCACCTCATACTGTATCCATCTGCCGGATTCGATGGTCAAAGGTGTTTATATGGAGTGGGTTAAGACTAATTTTTTCAACTCAGACTCTCGTTGGAGTGCTTCCGCCAAGGGCGATGAGGCAAAATGCGCAGATCTTTCCGACATTATCACCCATCTCACCGGCAAAAAGCCCAAACAGGTGGAAAAGTATCTGGAATGGGATTACAGAGGTTTGACAATCAGGCTGTACGGTTACGCCCGTCTGGTGATCTATTGAGTTTGCTCTCCCGCAGAACGCGCAAACTTTCGTAGAAAAAATACGTGCAGATACGCGCGATACGCGGAGATGAAAAAATCGTATTTTCGCACTTGTAAAATAGACCGTTATGAACCACCACCGACATACGCATTTGGCCATATTCTTCGCTGCCGTGCTGCTATTGCTGGCAGTGCGGCCTGCACGGGGACAACAGCGGTTCACGGTAATACGGGACACCGTCCACATTAACGCAGCGGACTATTTCAGTCCCATTTCCACTGTCAGAATGAAATGGTCGGTCGCCTACCAGGATTGGTATTTCTGCATTTTTGAAGAGATGGACGTCTTTGAATTTTGGAGAAGTCAGAACGTCTTTTTGGCCATCTCCAAAGACGGAAAGACAATCCGAAAAGTGGATTGTCCAGACAATTTCAAACATAATTACTACGGGGATTTGTATGTATGGCACGACACCCTTTTTCTCCACACCTACTACTCTTCCCATGATCCACTCGGCTACTATTTCGATTTGAAACAATGGAAATGGATACCTGCAAATGGCGTTTCCAACCTTATATACGAGGACGATTCATATCAAGTTGCTTTCGAGGATGTGGGAGAATGGGGTATGTATACCTGGTTCATGGAAAGGCCTGGTAAAAGCGCTAAAAGACTGGGAGACAATCCCAATCAATATATACGGCCTGGGAGAATTTCAAGAATTATCCGAATGGATAGCACCTACTATTTTGTTCATCCGAACAGTGTTGTCACTACGCCTGTTATTGGCGCAAAAGGGATTCTCTGCAATGACACGACGGCCTACCATGTCGGTGCAAATTTAGACTATGCCTTTTTAGACTTTTATCTTCCGACACAAATAAAGAACGGAAACAAAGTGGACCCCTTTCCTTATATTTTCAAATTTATAGGGAAAAAAGTTGTCAGTACAGATTGGTGGGATGAAGGTAAAACTGTCACGAAATATGACACTCTTTTTGATCACGCATTCCGTATCAAAGACCAACTGTACAGCATCACTACTGCGCCAAAAGCCACTTTTATTGCTCAAATCAGAAACAACAAGGCGGTGAAAGTCTATGATTTTGGCCAAAAATACGACTTTTTTTATCAAAGTGGAATGTTTCGAGGAGAAAACCTTGCCGACAACAGATGTTTTCTTCAATTCAGAAAGGATTTTTACACCTATGGCATGATGGAGGTGGAGGATTCGATCATCTGCATTCGATACCTGATTCACAATCAAGATACGTTGCCCATTGTCGGAAAGGACAACATCAAACCGTTGTTGGAGTATCTGCTGAACCACTTGGACAGTCTTTCCTTGGATGACCTCTGTCGCTACGAATCGCAGTTGAACGGAACAGGCAATCATTTGTTTCGTGAAGTAAATGGCTATTTCCCAAATAATTATCAGAAAAACGACAACTATAAGTGTACCTCCTTTTACAAAATAGCCAACAAGAAGCAGACACTTATCACTGAATATTGTGTCCATTTGCCGGATTCCATGGTCAAAGGCGTTTATTTGAAATGGGTAGAGACAAATTTCTTCGATTCGGATCATTATAGTAGTAGCGCATGTGACAATGTAACAACGAAATGTGCTGAGGTTTCTGCTATACTTACCCAAATCACAAGTAATAAGCCTCAGCAAGGGAAGAATCACAGGAAATGGACTTACAAAAACTTGACTGTTGAGTTATATAACGACGGCCGCATGGTGATCTACTGAGTTTTTTCTCCTACAGAATGCGCAGATTGACGCAGAATAAGATACGTGCAGATTCGCGCGATACGTGGAGATAAAAACCCTTCTAAAAAAATTATGCTACCAACATAATGCTATTAGCATAATTAGGGTAATTTCATCCCTAAATAACGCTCCACCAGATCTTTAAGCCGCTCCTCAGTCATCTCCGACAAACCTGTCGAGGATATTTCCTCGTGTTCTTTCGTTCCTTTGCGAATGACATACTTATACTCTTTCCCATCAATCGTGGCCATCAGATGATAATTGCCTTTGTATGCGGGCTCAATGTGAGCATCTTCAACCGTATGACCCGATGGAAGAGTTCCGTTATAAGACCGACTTTCCGCACCTAACCCCCATGCAGCCAAATGCTCTGATAGACAACTATCTATACGGCCTGTCCACTCGTCACGAACCCCGTTCTTCACTGCCAAAGTCCTGAAGGAGGCAATGGCGGATGCCACTTTTCGGACAATGGATTGTGGGGCACGGATTCCAGACTCATGAGCAAGGAAAAGGATATCTTCGTAACGAATATCCCAAAGCTTTCCACCTACCATCAGACAATGCTCTCGGTTAGGCAGATAACCGCCCGTATCAAAAATGAAGGTCATGTCGTAGGCGGGCGAAAGACGCCAAAGGCCTCGACGATTCATGACAAAGGTGAAATTCTTGTTGTGGTCGTCGGTGTTGTTGGCAAGGATATTGAATACCATACGTCTGAATACTTCCTGACAATCCACTTCGGGAAGATGCAACTTCCGGCAGACTGTCAGAAGTTTCTCGTAACTATCTGCATCAGGGGCCATTGCCGCCATTGTCTGCGTATGCAATTTCCCCGAATGGTCTCTGTCGAACCGTCGGGTGAGGAAATGTCGGGTACCCTCCACCTCAAGCAAACGTGATTCCATCATATTGATGCCTGCTGCCCGAGCCATCTCATAATAGGTCTGTTCTAACTCGGCTGACGAACGCGTGGTATCGCCAAACTTCAAAAGATAATGATCGAATGCAGAATTTGTCTCAGTCTGGCCCGAACGAATCTCACCCGTTTCCCGATTAATGGCAATAATGGCTTTGGGTTGGCGCCCTCCTGCAGACGTTCCAACCGATATCAACGAATGCAACGTGAGGGTCTCATCCGGCATGATACTCAGCTTTTCGCGCTCAGTTGCAATCTTTTCCGCCAAATCAGCTAAAGCTTTGATGTCAATTTTTTCCGCCACCGGACCTCTGTCCACCTCCGGCACAAACTCCAAGGCACCCATGCCCCTCTTCCCGATAAAGGCAAGTTTCTCCAATGCTGTCACATTTCTGTCTGAGAGACCGTTCTCTTTGCGCCATTGCTCAAAAAGTTGGTTTCCCCACGCATCTGGCAAGGAATCGGCGATAAAAGACGGCAACCGCTGATAGATACGTTCCGTTTCCCCAAAAATGGCACGGCTGCTCATGGGGTTACGGATAGAAGCTGTCAACGGTGCAATATCCAGATTCCCACGAAGAAATTCCGGATTGTACGTGAAATAAGAGATTTGCCGGCTTTCGTGCCAGGCCAGCCTGCCAATCTCCTCACCCCATAGGAAAACTTTAAGTATCTCTTTCATAACTTCTTATGCCGCACGCGCTGTGCTTTTTTCTTTTTGTCGTTATACAAATAGGGAGACTCCGGCTGTTCCGGCATCAGCTCTTTCAAGTCGTTGATGCTTCCAACCGCTTTCAAAAGTAAAAGAAACGTTCCCAACGAGACGTTCGTCACCGTTCCGTTCTCAAAGCGATGAATTGTCAGCACGGACAGCCCCGTCGTTTCCGCGACCTCCTTTTGGGTCAGGTCGGCCCTTAAACGATAGTCCTTGAATCGGGCACCCAACATCCG
>Ga0310696_10000367_pt1 | contig 74132 bp, 50 predicted proteins | sample AusTroGonzalo_MG_4_FD_203885 | JGI IMG/M metagenome (GOLD analysis project Ga0310696, IMG submission 203885) | Bovine rumen microbial communities from tropical cattle in Woodstock, Queensland, Australia - Gonzalo_02 (v2) (version 2) | ecosystem: Host-associated > Mammals > Digestive system >...
AAATACGTATATTCTACATTCTTCATTCTACATTCTACATTTTGGAAAGGTATGCCCTAAGGTCAGCGGCTTTCTTCGGGCCGATGACGGCGGCAAGCTGTTCTTCAGAGGCGGATTTTATATTCGCAACGCTTTTGAATTCTTTCAACAGTTTGGTTTTAAGGGTTTTGCCGATGCCGGGCGCGTCATCCAAGACGGAGGCGATGCTCGTTTTGGAGCGGCGTTTGCGGTGGTGGGTGATGCCGAAGCGGTGTACTTCGTCGCGGACGTGCTGCAGCAGTTTCTGTGCCTCCGACCGCTTGTCGATATAGACGGGCAGGTCGTCGCCGACCTTGTAGATGTCCTCTAACCGTTTGGCGATGCCCACCATCATGAGCCGGTCTTCGATGTGGAGGGTGAGGATGGCGTTCCAGGCGGCACGGAGCTGGCCTTTGCCGCCGTCGATGACCACCAAGTCCGGAAGGGGCTTGTCTTCCTCCAACAGCCGGTGGTAGCGACGGTAGATGACCTCCTCCATGGAGGCAAAGTCGTCGGCACCGACCACGGTTTTGATGTTGAAGTGGCGGTACTCGCTTTTGGCTGGCTTGCCGTCGATGAAGCAGCTCATGGCGGCCACGGGATCTTCACCCTGCGTGTTGGAGTTGTCGAAGCATTCGATGCGGCGCGGCAGCGTCTTCATCCCTAACGCCTGCTGCAACGCCTGCAATACACGCATGTTGCGCCGCTCGGGGTCGGCCAAGTCTTGACGCTTTTTCTTCTCTAACATGTAGAAATGGGCGTTGTGGAGCGCGAGGTCCAGCAGCTTGCGTTTGTCGCCGCGCTGAGGTACCTGCAGATTCCAACCTTCGGGCACAATCTCAGGCATGAAGGGCACGAGCAGGGTGGGGGATAGCTCGCCCACACGGTCGCGGATGTCGAGGATGCCGGTCCAAAGCGCGTCCTCGCGGGTGGTCTCCAACCGGTTGCCGATTTCGAGGGTATGCGCCTGCACGACAGCCCCGTCTACAACCCGCAGGAAGCTGACGTAGAAGCAGTTGTTGTCCGCATCCTCTTCCATTCCGAACACATCCATGTCGGTGAGCGACGGGTTCACCACCACCGACTTGCCGATGAAGTTCTCCAAGGCGCCGATCTTGCGTTTCACTTCACCAGCCTGCTCGAACTTCAGCTCGCCGGCGTAGCGCATCATTTCGTCGTGCAGCTCCTTGATGACCTCCTTGCGGTTGCCTTTGATAATCTGCACGGCCTTCTCGATGTTGGCCTTATACTCTTCCGGCGCGATAAGGCCGCAACAGGGGGCTGCGCACTTTTTGATCTGATATTGCATGCAAGGACGGTCGTTGTTTCGGAGTATCTTGCAGTTACGGAACGGGAACATCTCGTGGAGGAGGTCAAGCAGCACGTTCATCTGCTTCACGGAGGAGTAGGGTCCGAAGAGCTGCATCGTGGCGGGATCGGGACGGCGCGTGGGGAAAATTCGCGGGAAAGTCTCTCTTGTGACGGCAATCCACGGGTAAGTCTTGTCGTCTTTCAGCATGATGTTGTACTTCGGCTTGAACTGCTTGATCATGCTGTTCTCCAAGAGTAGCGCGTCCCACTCGCTGTCCACCACCACGGTTTCGATGTCGCGGATTTTAGTCACCAGCATGCGCACCTTCGGCGAGTCGTGGTCTTTGTTGAAGTACGACGACACCCGCCGTTTCAGCCGCTTCGCCTTCCCGACATAAATCACCGTGCCGCTGTCGTCATAGAAGCGGTACACGCCCGGCTTCTCCGGCAACGCTTTGAGGATTAGTTTGATATGTTCGGGGGTCTCTTTCAAGGGTTTCAGGTTTCAAGATTCAGGTTTCAAAAACTTCTTCTAAAAGGGCTGTAAGCCCGAAATATGTCAGCCCAGGGTGAAGCGAAGCGGAGCCCTGGGTCAACGGTCAACGGTCAACCTCCCTCGGTATGGGCATTACAAACAGTTCTTCGGGTTTGCGGGCGCGGTAGGCGTCGAGCCAGCGGAAGCCTTGGAGTTTGCGGTCCTTGGCCTCCAATTTCTCGTCGGGATGTACATGGCCGTTGGGGGCATCGTAGTAGCGAATCTGTCGTATGTGGTTGCTGTCGAGGAAGATGCGCATCTCACTCGTGATGGAGGTGTTGATGCCCACCAAGGAGCTGTCCTCCTCTTGGATGTAGTAGACGCATTCTGCATTTCCCACAATATCAACACGTTGCAGGTTCTGGTGTTCCAGATGACCTACGATGTTCAGCCCCTTGATTTGGTTGAACTCGGTGTCCTTGAACAGCCCGCCCACGATGAAGCCTGCTTTGCAGAGTTCAATCTTGGAGTGAATGGAGTCGAGCATGGTGAAACGCACGGTGTCGCCGGAAAGCTGGTAATTGTCGGACCAGAACACAGGGTTGTAGTACATTACCAACAGTGAGTCTTCTACATTGTAAACCATTGAGTCGCAAACTCCTTGCACATCTTTATGGCAGAATTTGGTGTGGAAGAAGGCGCGGACGAGGGTCGGGTTGGAGGCGGTGTCGAAATCCACTAACAGGGTGTCGCAGTGGAGGAAGAGCGTATCCTGGTTGTCATCGACGTAGGTGAGCAGGTTGCTGTCGGTGGCGATGGAGGTACCGCCTTTCTCGTGGTGCTCAAGGTAGTTGCCGGAGACGGTGAAGTGGTTGACCGTGTCGATGAAGCGGGCGTTGTTCCAGGCGCGGCCGAACCGCAGCTGCTGGTCGTAATAGATGCTGTCCGCGAAAAGTTGCTGTTTTTCGCCAAAAAGTTGGACGTTTCCGTACAAAATGGAGATGTCGGTTTCCGTATTGTAGAGCCCTCGGTCGGTGAAGATGGTGTTTTCTTCGTTGACGAGGTGCGTGGGTGAGATGAAATAGGCAATCTTATCGCTGACATTGTAACGCAGGGAGTCACAGTCCATTCGATAGTTGGTGCTGCGAAGGAGTACGGAATCGTGGAGGTAGGCGTCGTCGGTGTTGGTGAAATAGCGGCCGATGGCGCTGGTGAGCGTGTCGGCTTCGTTGAAAATCTGGCCGCCAGTGATATAGTAGCCGCAGTCGATGTTGAGGTCGTAGAAAAGGCTGTCGGTGAGGAGGTAGGATTTTCCGTTCTCAAGACGTACGCGACCGGCGAGGATAGCCTGTCGGATCTCGCCGTCATAGGTGGCTCGTTGGCCGTAGAGGTGGATGGAATCGCTGATGACGAAGTGGACGGGGTGCCCGTAGGCGATGATGTAGTTGTCGGCCTCGTAGAGGTAGGCGCTGTCGCAGTAGCCGACCACGTTGTCCTGTTTGAACTTGACGTTCCCGATGAGCCGCTGTGCGCCCGGGAAGGCATCCTCGTCATAGTAGCCCATATCGGCGCGGTAGAGGATACGACGGTTTCCCTGTCCGTTCATCTGACTGACACACAGGATGATAAGTGCAACTATGACTGCGATTTTCCGCATGGGCTATTTCAGCAGGGTGGAGTCGATTTTCTCCCCGACAATGCGGTCGTCCTTGAAGGTGATTTCGCGCCACACCTCGCCGGAGGGGGTGTAGTAGCTTTCGGGACCGTTTTTGAGGTTGTGCTTGTATTGGGTGGTGCGCAGCGGGCGGCCGTTGGGGTCGTAGAAGGTGACTTCGCCGTCGCCGTTGTGGAACTCGCCGTCGCCTGCGGGCACACCGCGCTCGTCGTAGTAGTGCCATTCGCCGTCGAACAGGTCATCTTTGAACCCGCCTTCAATCTTGAGGTTGCCGTCGAGGTGGTAGGCTTTGTGCGGGCCGTTCTTCTTCCCGTGTACGTAGGTGTATTCCTGGCTTTTGCAGCCGTTGGCCGTGTACATCACCTCCACGCCCTCGATGGAATCATTCACATAGTAACAGTGGGTGTCGAGTGCGCCGTTTTTGTAGTAGCGGCGGAACTCGCCGTTGCGTTTGCCGTTGCGCATTTCCACCTCCATTTCCACGATGTTGGGGTTCCGGTAGTAATAGACGGTCTTGCCATGCTCCTTTTTGCCTTTGTACTGGATGACAGACTGGATACGGCCATCGGGATAATTCGTCGTTTCCGTATGCGTGCACGACGCGGCGGTGAGCGCGATGGCGGTGATGAGGATAATAGGGGTCAGGTTCTTCATCATATTCAATATATATATTATTGGGGCGGCAAAGATACATTTTTTCCCGTAGAGACGCAATGCATTGCGTCTCTACAAAAGGGGGGTGTTTAAACGAACGTAGAGACGCAAAATTTTGCGTCTCTACAACATTTTGTCGGGGTGAGAAGACTCGAACTTCCGGCCTCTACGTCCCGAACGTAGCGCGCTACCAACTGCGCCACACCCCGTCCGTTTTGCGGCTGCAAAAATACACTTTTTTTGAAATAAAAACACCGTGTCTGAAAATTTTATATTTTTGCCAGAAAGTAGGTTTTTCGAAAAAAAGTTGCAACAAAAGAAAGCCTTTTTCGTTAACCTATAAAATTATGCGCCAATGAGGAAAAACATATTCGTAACGGTACTGTTGACATTACTCTTGTGTCTTTTGCAAAATGTTAAGAGTCAGAGCATTATAATGGGTTCGGCTCCGTTAGTGTCTAACATTGACGATGCTGTCCGTAACTTCTACGACCCGGGCGGCGTTCCCGGACAAATGGGCGACAACCAAGATCCGAATGGCTATTTTGCCCAAAATTTGCGCGACACGATGACGTTGCGCACCAATATGTCGGGCACCGTCCTCTACGTTCTGTTTGAGGAATTTGCCATGGGCAACGGCGACACGCTCTGGATTTTCGACGGTCCGAACGTCGATGCGCCGCTGTATGGCGTGTATAGCTTAGTGCAGAGTCCGGGTGAGATTTTCGCCTCCGACCGCATGATGACGTTCGTATTCCATTCCGACGACGCTGACATTCCCGGTCTGCAGGCTGGCTGGTCGGCCAGGGTCTATGCCTACGCCACCACCCCCGAGGTTTTTGAGTGGTACGAGTATTACAATCCCACCAGTGTCTTGACTTGTAACAGCTGGTTTTACGACTCCGGCGGTCCGAACGGCAACATCGCTTCCGTTCAGACGAATACGGAGAACAACCACGTCAACTTTATCTCTCCCGCCGGCACCCACATCAAGTGTGAGTTCACCCAATTTGCGGTAAATGGCGTGATGCAGGTTTACGACGGACAGTATAACGACCCGAACAAACGCCTCATCGGGCAGTTCTGTACCGGCACGCTGGATGCTTACACCAACAACAGGCCTCCTGTACTCTTCTCTACCGGCAACGCGCTCTCTTTCGTCTATTATGGTGCGGCCGGCGACATGCAGAAAGCCGGCTGGGCAGCTGAGATTTCCTGTGTGGCTGAACTCTTCGACAGCCCTGACGGCAGTGCCTGCCCTTCGGTTACCAACGATGTGGATCCCCTCTATTCTGAAATCTATAATCCGGAAACCAAGACCATTTTATGGGATTGCGAAATTCCCATTGTGCTGCTGAAGGCCGACGTTATTGCTACTGGACGATATTCCAACGACTATTCGGTGAAGTCCATCCCGTTCTCGTCGCACATTTTCGAGTTCAACCAGGGAAACAGCATCAACGCCAGCTCCGATGACAACTGGCTCAGCGGCGTTTCGTTGCCGTTTACATTCACGTTCTTCGGCCGTCCGTACAATATGGTGTGGCCCGGAACAAACGGCCTTATCGCCATGGAGAACCACTCTGGGTCATGTGCCTACGCATACGGTTATCCGCCTGACAAACCGCCTTATACCACCAGCATTAGCGGCAACCAGACTATGGGTGGGGGAAGTATGACCTGCCCGTATAATTACAACAACTGTATTTATGGTGTATACGAGGATATCGACTGCAACTATTACAACTCCTATTCCTATAACCAGCCGGGTGCTGTGAAAGTCGGCGTGTTGGGCAGTCCGCCTTGCCGTGCCTTCGTGTTCAACTACCTGAACGTCGGTCTGTTCGGCAACCACAGCTCAGCCAGCAATTACAACACCTATCAGATGGTGATTTATGAAGGTACGAACATTATCGATGTTTATGTGAAGCACAGAGCCTGTTGCGCTTCCACCAACAATTCCCGTCATGAGGGCATTATCGGCATCCAGAACAAGACTTCGTCCCAGATCTTGCTTGCCCCGGATCGTGGCATGACCGGTTGGACGGCCAACGAGGAGGGATGGCGCTTCACGCCGGTTACCCCGTTGGATGAGCAGGGCGAGTTGCGATGGTTCGTGAACGACACCAACAGTGCGGTTTATAGCCGCGACAAGGTGATCACGGTCAGTAAGCCCAACGATCCCGTTACCAAATACATCTCCGTTTACACGTTTACCAACGCTTCTAACCAGCATTTCACGCTGATGGATACTACCACCATTCTGGTGCAAGTACCCGATGTGGAGGTGACTTCTTCTACGGGAAATAACTTCATCTGTCCCGGCGATCCCGCCACGCTTTCAGCCTCGTTCTCCGGATTTCCCGACATTCTGCCGGTGTCTTACCATTGGAGCAATGGCGACACTACTGCGACGGCTGTTGTGAATCCGTTGGAGAGCACCACCTACACGCTCACGGTCACCTTCAACAATGGTTGCGACAACTGGGATACTGTGCGCGTGAAAGTTACGGAGTTGGAACTGCCTGAGATTACCGGTACGGAAGCTGTCTGTCAGGGCTATCCTGCCACGCTGACGGCCACACATCCCACCTCTACCCAGTTCCACTGGAGCAACGGCCAAAACGGCCCGACCATCACCGTCACTCCGCAGGTTACCACGCAATATTCCGTCTCTGCCACGATGGAGGGTAACTGTACGGTCATCGACACGTTCACAGTTTATGTGCTACCGCTGCCCACGCCGTCGTTTGTCGCCAATCCCACAGAAATCTATGTGGAGAACAATATCGGCACCGTCACCTGCACGAACCTCTCGCCCGCCGGCTACCATCTGATTTGGAACTTCGGCGATGTTTTCTCCAACGTAAATGTTGTCGAGAATGTGGAGGAGGTGACGCACGACTATACCCATTCTGGTTATTACACCATCACGCTGACGGCCATAGACTCCGCAGGTTGCGTTGATTCCACCAAGACGAGGGTTTCCGTGGAGGTGCCCTACTTCTTCTACATCCCCAACGCCTTTACCCCAGACGGCGATGGCATCAACGAGACGTTTGCACCCAAGGGCGAGGGTGTGGATCCGGATCAGTATTCCATGCAGATTTTCGACCGCAGCGGTGTGCTGATTTATTCCACCCGCAACCCCTACGACTATTGGGACGGTCGCAACAAATACGGCCAAATGTGCCCTGAAGGCGTCTACATCTTCATCATCCGCTTGGTCAACCTCAACGGCGACGACAAGGAGTACACAGGGTCGGTGACGCTGGTGAAATAATTTGGCAAAACGCTTCTAAATCATTAATCCGTAACAAATTACGGAGTTCCTCTTCCGTTATCCCGGTGAAATCCGCGAAATAATGCCAGAGCTCCTTCAGGTTGGCTAAGGTGCCGGATTCGCCGCGGATGGGCAGCAAAGATTCCACCAAGTCGTGGTGGAAGGCTTGGAAGCGTACGGCCTTGTTTCCCGTGGGCAAGCCTTGGATTTCCTCTGCGAGGAACGGGTTGCGTAGTAGTCCGCGGCCGAGCATCCAGCCTGCCATATTCGGAAAGCGTTGTGACAGCCGTTGGTAATCCGCCACAGTGAAAATGTCACCGCTGTAGACGATGGGGTGTTGGGTGAGGTGATAAAACTCCTCGAATGTGTCCCAGCTTGGGATGCCGCTGTAGAGGTCGTCGCCGAGGCGCGGATGGATGACGAGAAAGTCCAACGGATAGCTGTTGAGCCGTCGGAGCAGCTCGCGCCCCTCGTCGCCGGAGTGCAGTCCGAGCCGCATTTTCAGTGACAGTTTGTAGTTCGTTTTCGTGGTGATTTCCCTGACAATGGCCTCCACCCGGTCGGGATGGGGCATCAGCCCGCAGCCGCGCGTATGGCGCACAACAGGTGACGAAGGACAGCCGATGTTGATGTTAAAATGCTCGTAGCCAAACTGTTCGTTCAGCATGCGCATCGTGTCCACGAACTGTTCGGGTTGGTTGCCCATCAGCTGCGGCGTGAGCGGAAGGGCGGTGTTGAGTTCAGGGTAAATGTCCTGCCACACCCGCTTGTTGAGCTTCCCAATCGTTTGGGCAGGCAGGAACGGAGCCATAAAAAAACCTATCCCGCCGAAATGACGGGACAGGGTGTTTCGAAAGGTACGGGAGGTGATCCCGTGCAGCGGGGCCAGCCAGATTTCCGTGGGCATTAGCGAATCATGACTTTACGGGTGCCCGAAATGCCGTCGCCGCTGATTTGGAGCAGATACACTCCCGTGGCGCAGTCTTTGGTGTTGATGCTGGTCTCGCCGACAGCTTCGCCGGTCAGCAAGGTCTTGCCCGTCAGATCGGTCAGCGTCCAAGTGTAGGGTTGGTCGCTGTTCGGGTGGAAATAGAGACGGTCGGAGGCCGGGTTGGGATAGACACTTCCGGGGAACTTGTCGTAGTCGTCAATGCTGTTAGCAAAAGAAAGTCCGATGTCATCGATGTAGAGCACCGAGCTGCTGTTCATCATGGTGGAGGACACGATGATGAACATGAGGCTGTCGCATACAGCATCGGGGGTGTTCATGTTGATGCTGATCTGATGGTAGTCCGTGGTGTCGTTAGGGGTAAAAAGTTGGTAGGCGTAGTCCACCGGATTGCCATTTCTCTTGGTCATGGCGAACAAGGCTAAGCTGTCACCCTCTTGGGGTATATACTTGACCCATGCGGAGATAGACTTCGGGGTTTTGCTGAAGGGGATGCCTTTGGAGAAGATTTGGAAGAACGAAGACAGGGTGTCAAGATTGTATGCGTCAAGATTGCTCAGGATGGAGCCGATACCGTTGGTGTCCTGCATAAGGTTCAGAACATTCATGGCTTCATCCGTCGGCATATCGAATACTTCCGACTCGCCCAGTTGCAGAAGTCCCGGCAGATTAAAGGTGTATCCGACCGACTCGCTGGTGACATCGGCGGAGGTGATCCGAATGGCCGAGTTACCGGCGTGTACATCAGAAGTTTGCGTGCCGAAATGGACTTCGACGGGAATGAGCATGCTGCTGCCAATGATGTTGCCGTAAATCGTAGATGTCCAGTTTACAGGTTGTTCGTCCGACCACTGCTCAAGATCGCTGTTTGGAATCGTAGTTTGTGCCTGCAGTGCGAATGCGCAGGCAATCATAGCGGTTAATAAGAAAAATTTCTTCATTGTTTGTTGATTTGACTTTAAATAGTGTAGAGACGCGCCGAGGCACGTCTCTACATTTCGTAATTGTATTGGTTACAGAATTGTGATGGATCCTTTGTGGTTGGAGGAAACACCTTCGTAATCGACGATGTAGAGTGTGTAGTTATAGGTAGCGCCAACGAAAAGTTTGCCGTTTTCGGTGCCGTTCCACTGGAAGTCTTTGTTGGTCGTGTGGTAGACAATCTCGCCGTTGCGGTTATAGACGGTAAACTCCAGTTCTTTGATGAGGTTTTTTTGCGGGATGTGGAAGTAGTCGTTAATACCGTCTATATTGCTGGGTGTGATGGTGTTGGGCAGATTGAGGAAGGGCTTGCAGGCCGGGATGTTGATGGTGCCGGGCGGGTCAGAAACGCAGCCTTCTCCATCTACCACGACTACTGAGTAATTGCCGGGCTCGGTGATGGTGATGTTCGGGGTGTTTTCACCAGTGTTCCACTTGTACTCGGCCACATCGCTCTCCGTCACCGCCGACAGCGTGGTGGTGAACTCGTCGCAGAAATCAAGGTCGAACGCGACGGAGACTTTCGGCTTACGGATGACAAGGGTGACATCGGACAGACTGTCGCAGCCGTTCCAGGCCTGGCTTACGTAAGTGACGCGGCGCGTGCCTTCGGTGGACCAGGTTTGTGTGTCGCCGAAATATTCGGGATCGAAGACATAGGGCAGTTTCTCTTCGCAGGTGTAAATGGTGTCGTGGCCGTAGGTTTTCTCTATGGCAGACATGTCAAGTTGGATTTCCCGAATCAACGTGTCGAAGCAGAGTTGTGCCGAGTCAGAGATGGCTATTTTGATGGTGGCTACGCCGTTTGCGTCAATGGTCGTGGAATCGAACGTGAATGTCGGATCCAGTTGGTTTGTGGTGCCGATCGGGATGAAGTTGTTGTAGCGTTTCACCCACCATTGGATATGCTGGGTGGTTTGCATTGCGGTGTCGTATGTGCCACCCTGTGCAGGAGGAGTGGTGGGTGGCGTGATGACATAGATGCGGCTGGCGTCATGGAACTGTACCGAGAGGTCGCAGTTGTCGAAATTCTGCACAAAGTCGAAATCGGGCTCGAGGTAGTAGGACTTGATATGCGCCTCATAGATAAACGGCACGCCGGTATAGGATTTCATCTCGCAGCGGTAGTAGGGGTAAACCTGGGTTTGGTTTCGGTCGATAAACACACCGTTCTGACCTTGCGGATAGATGCCGGGTGCGGGATCCGACAAATCCCAGAACTTGTTGGTGGCGTCGGCAGAGTCGTAGCCGTAGTGCCACTCGTAAGTACTTTCCACGAAACCCCATGGCACGGAAAGGTGGATGTTTTCGTCGCCGCAGGCATCAACTTTCATCACGCCAGGGATGACCTTGGCAGTGAACAATCCGTAGGCCCAGTGTGCCGTTGCACTGCATCCGTAGGTGAAGATGCGCAGTTTCACGGATTTGTGGGGCTCGAATTGTCCTTGTGCGTTCACGTTCATAGCCGCTTGGTTTCTTAAATTGAAAGCCAATGGTTTATATTCGAACCACTCTACTGGATAGGAACTGCTGGCGCCGCTGGTCTGGCTACCCGGACATTCACGGTAGGGGAACGTGGTGGGCGTGGCGTGACCATAGCTGTTCTGTCCGACCCAATAGTAGGTGGTGATACCGTAGTCATCGGGGTCGCTGTGTGTGTCGCTTCCGACACCGCAGCCGCTGGGCCAAGCCAGGAATTGCGAGTAAGGCCAGTTGGTGTTGTTCACCGGATTGGCGGTGCCTTGCGAGGCTTGGGTGGGATAATAGCCGAGTTGCAGCAGCTGGTTCGTCTCTCCGTCACGCACCTCGATGTAGAACTGCGGGTTGCGCAGGGAGCCGCAACCGGATTCCACGCCATGCGTACTGTTCACATTCTGGATGGCGAAGGAGAACATGACCAACAGGGTGCTCAACGTGTCCTCCGGATAGAACCAGTACTCGATTTGCGCAGCTTTGTTGCAGGTGCTGTTGCTGTTACCGCATCCGATACGGATGGCCGCCTCCTGATACTCGCCCGGGGTGCCACTCCACGCCTGGGGGAGGTAGTTCTCGTGGATATATTGGTTGCCCACCTGATAGCAGCGGCACGGATCGGCTGAGTTCGTGGTGATGATCGCGTGTGAGGAAGAACTTCCCGACCCGTTGATACCGATGGAAGTCGGGTTGTTGTACGAGCTGCCGTACTTACACTGTGCGTAAGGGTGCTGTGCATCGCCTAACGTGTTGAAATCCAGCGGACCCATGGAGGGCTGCCAAGCCTGGTAGTTATAGCCCTGACCGAAGCAGATTGTGGTCAAAATGCTGATAATTAGCAAAATGTATATTTTTTTCATATCGATAGATTTTTCATAAAACAATACTATAACGAATTAACTTCGCAATTGTTGCAGATTTTTTTCATAAAAAAACGATAGTTATTGACCATTGTCCGCCAACCAGCGCATCACCGCCACAATTTGCGGTTCCTCGAACTTTTTCGACAGTTCGGAAAGCATCTCCTTTGGGGTCATCCCTTGTTGTCGTAAGTCTTTTATCTCATTGGAAATCAGTTCGAAAGATTTGTTCCGAATCCGTTCGATCTGGTTTCGGCGGCAGACATCGCACTCGCCGCAAGGGGTGCTGTCCCACTCGCCGAAATATTGCAGCAGCAGCTGGCTCCGGCACACATTGTCGCATTTAACGTAATTCTCTACCGCCGCCAACCGCTCTTCCGCCTTCTCCTTTCGGAAATCGTAGATTTTCTTGTCGAAATAGAGATATTTTTCGTCGATTCGGTCTTTCAGGAAGACCAACAATGGAATATTGCTCAGCGGCTGGTAGGAGAGGATTTTCTCATTTCGTAATGCTTTAAGTTGCTCTACGACAGCCTCTTCCGTTGTCTCCAAACGGTTTGCAATGAGCCGTTCGTCAATGTCGGTGTATTGCGAAAAGACACCGCTGTAGGAGCGCAGAATGACGGTGATGAGCGGTTCGAAGTTTGGTTTTTCTTTCTGATACTTAAGCAGTTGGTCCCCGTTGAGCCGGAACAGGATTTGCGACTTTTCGCGCAGGTGTTCGGAGATGAGGATGACACCGATGTTCTGCAGCAGTTTGAGGGCGCTGAAGTATTGGGTGGCGTTCATCTTGACGGTGCGAGCGTGCTCATCCATTGAGAATGGGAATATCTTGCCTTGACCGGTGCCAAGTTCGATGTGGTGACTCTGGCAAAGCTCGCGGTAGACTTCGCGCACACGGTCGAGCTCGGGGAAGGTGAACGTGAAGTTGCGTTTGAGCTGGGCGATGTCGTTGTGGTCGTAAAGCAGGATGGCGACCGCCGCCTTCTCGTCTCGGCCGGCGCGCCCCGCCTCCTGGAAGTAGGCCTCCAAGGTGTCGGGCAGGTCAATGTGCACCACGAAGCGCACGTCCGGCTTGTCGATGCCCATGCCGAAAGCGTTGGTGGAGACCATCACGCGGGTCTCGCCCTTCATCCAGCTTTGCTGCTTGCGGTCTCGCTCGCGGGGGTCGAGGCCGGCGTGGTAGTGGTCGGCAGAGATGCCGTTATTGCGCAGGAACTCAGCGGTTTCCGCTGTCTTTCTTCGGTTACGCACGTACACGATGCCCGAACCTGGATAACGGTTCATGATTCGCAGCATTCGGCTGTTCTTGTCCTCCTCGTTGACCACAAAATAAGTCAGGTTCGACCGTTTGAAGCTCTTCTGGAAGACGTTTTCGGTCTTGAATTCCAGCCGCAGCTGGATGTCCTTGACCACCTCGGGGGTGGCGGTGGCAGTGAGGGCTAACACGGGCACCTTCGGGAAGACCTTGCGGATCTTCGCGATTTCGAGGTACGGTGGTCGGAAATCGTAGCCCCACTGCGAGATGCAGTGCGCCTCGTCGACAGCAATCATCGAGACGGGCATCCTTTCAAAGTTGACTTTAAAGCTCTCGGTTTGAAGGCGTTCGGGAGAAACATAGAGGAAGCGGTATTCGGGGTCGAAGAGGCAGTTGTCGATGGTGGCCTGGATTTCGCTCACCCGCATTCCCGAGTAGATGGCACCGGCTTTGATGTGGCGGTCGCGGAGGTGTTCCACCTGGTCCTTCATGAGCGCGATGAGAGGGGAAATGACGATGCAGAGACCGCCCTTCACGAGCGCAGGCACTTGAAAACAGATGGACTTGCCGCCGCCCGTGGGCAGCAACGCTAACGTGTCCCGCCCCTCCAAAACCGACAGGATGATGTCCTCCTGCAGCGGCCGGAAATTGTCGTAGCCCCAATACTGTTTGAGGACGGCGCGAGACTTCTGTATATGATCGTTCATCCTATGAAACAGGTTTTTAGATTCAGGAAGTCTGGTTTCAGGTTTCAAGTTTCAAGTCCAAGTCCAAGTCTCAAGTCTTCCGTTTATCAATCTCCTCCTGAATCTTTGCCGCCATCTCGTAATTTTCCTCGTCGATGGCGTTCTGCAGCAGGTCTTTGAGCTCGGAAAGCGACATGGTTTCCCATTCTGTTTCGGCGGTGGGGGCATCTGGCTGCCCGGGGGTGGAAAATCCGCCTAATTCGGCATCGGTCTCATACTCGTCAGCGTTGCGGGCCACCTGCAGGAGTTCCTCGAACAATTCTTTGCGGAAGAATACAGGCAGTTTGGCATGTAGTGCGATGGCCACCGCGTCAGACGGGCGCGCATCGACGTTGAAATAGACCCCTGTGGGCGACTGTATGACGATGGAGGCGTAGTAGATGCCGTCGTGGAAATCGTCGATGGAGACGAACTCGAGGTTGTAGTCGGGAATGTGGTCGGTGAGCAGGTCGGCGAAGAGGGTGTGCGTGAGCGGACGCTGTGGCAGCCGCCCGTGCTTCTCGCCCAAAATCGCCCGCGCCTCATTCAGTCCGATGATGATGGGCACGTAGCGGGTCGCGTTGAACTTGTCGGTCAGGATCAGCGAAAATGCCTCGCTGGCGTGCGCCGATGACCGCACGTCCAAGACGTCCACTTCGATGTATTCTATGTCGTTGATTCTCATCGTCCAAAATACCTCACCGCATTCGCGAAAATGTCCTGGCATTTGTTGCCGTCGATGTTCTTGTAGAGGTTGCAGCCTTTGCGTTCGCTGTGGCCCATCTTGCCAAGAATCAGGCCGTTGTCGGAGACGATGCCCTCGATGGCATAGAAGGAGCCGTTGGGGTTGTCCTCGGGATCCATGCTCATCTGGCCGTGCTCGTCGCAGTATTGGAAGGCGACCTGACCGTTTTCGAAGAGCTGTTTCGCCAACTGCTCAGATACCACGAACTTGCCTTCGCCGTGGCTGACTGCGATCTGGTGGACATCGCCTTCGCTGAAGGAGGCGAGCCACGGGGAGTTGGTGCTGCCCACGCGGGTGCGCACGATGCGCGAGATGTGGCGGTTGATGTTGTTGCGGTAGAGGGTGGGGGAGTCGGGCGTGACCTCGCCGAGCTTGCCAAAGGGCAGCAGGCCGGACTTGACAAGTGCCTGGAAACCGTTGCAGATGCCGAGCACCAGACACTTACGGTCGAGCAGGTCTTCGACTGCCGCTTTCACTTTCGGGCTGTTGAGCACATTGGCGATGAATTTGCCGCTGCCGTCGGGCTCGTCACCCAAGCTGAAACCGCCGGAAAGCGCGAGAATTTGCGACTCGCGGATGGCTGCTGCCAACTCGTCGATGCTGTGCTCGATGGCCGCTTCGTCCAAGTTCTTGAAGACCAAGATGCGCGTTTCAGCACCCGCATCCTCGAACGCTTTCGCCGTGTCGTAGTCGCAGTTGGTGCCGGGGAAGACGGGCAGAATCACCTTCGGTTTGCTGACCTTTTTGGCCGGTACGGCGTTGTTGTTCTGCGTCTTACGGGCGAACTCCGCACCCACGGAAGCCGTCTCGTTCGGGGCGGTCTGCGGGTAGAGCTTCGCGTAGAAACCGCGCCAAGCCTTCAGCAGTTCTTCCTTGTTGAGCTTCTCGCCGTTGACCACGAAATCGCCGGCTACTTTACCGAGTTCAATGGCAAACGGCGTGTTCAGCTTCTCCGTGGTTTCCACGATGAAGCTGCCGTAACCGTAAGCGAAGAGGTCTTTATCGGTCTGGATATCAAAGCCCAAATCGTTACCGAAGCTCATTTTTGCCAGTGCTTCCGCGATGCCGCCGAATTGCAGCGTGAATGCGGAGACAATCTTCTGGTCCAGAATGTTCTGGCGCATGAAGTCGAATATCTTGCAGGTATGCTGGATATTCGGAATATCGTTTTCTAACTTATTTTCAATGAGGTAAATATAATTGCCCTTTTGCTTGAATTCCGGCGAGATAATGTGGTCGGAATTCTCGGTGGTGATGGCGAAGGAGACAATCGTCGGGGGTACGTGCATGTCTTTGAAGGTGCCGCTCATGGAGTCCTTGCCGCCCAAAGAAGCAAGCGCAAAGGATTTCTGCATCCAGAAAGCGCCCAACAGCGCGGAAAGCGGTTTGCCCCAGCGGGTTGGTTCCTTGCCGAGCTTCTCGAAATACTCTTGGAAGGTGAAACGGATCTTATGGTAGTCGCCGCCGGCCGCCACAATCTTCGACATGGCTTCTAACACGGCCATCACACCCGCATGGTACGGGGAACGGATGGCGATGAATGGGTTGTAGCCGAATGCCATAATGGAGGCGAGGTTCGTATGTCCGTGACGCACAGGCAGTTTTTGTGCACTCACCTGCGTTTCGGTCAGCTGGTCCTTACCGCCGAAGGGCATCAGTACCGTGGAAGCCCCGATGGTGGCATCGAACATCTCGATGAGACCCTTTTGGGAAGCCACGTTCGGGTTGGTTAGGCAGCTTTGCCATTTCTCCTGCATCGTTTTTCCTTGAATATCAGCGGATTTCATCACGCCATCCGCCACGGGGACAATCTTGGCTGTTACTTTCTGGCGCACGCCGTTGGTGTTGATGAAATCGCGGTTGAGGTCCACGATGGTCTTGCCGCGCCACGTCATGGTCAGGCGGTTGTCGTCTGTCACCTTGGCGATGATGTTGGCCTCAAGGTTCTCCTCGCGGCAGTATTGGAAGAAGGCGTCCACATCTTCGGGGGCAACCACCACGCTCATGCGCTCCTGCGACTCGCTGATGGCGACTTCCGTGCCGTTCAGACCTTTATATTTCGTGCGGACGGTGTCCAAATCGATGGTCAGACCGTCGGCCAGCTCGCCGATGGCCACACTCACGCCGCCCGCGCCGAAGTCGTTGGACTTCTTGATGAGCTTCGTCACCTCGGGACGGCGGAACAGGTGCTGGATTTTGCGCTCCTCGGGGGCATTACCCTTCTGCACCTCAGCGGCGCAGGTGTCCAAAGACTTCTCCGTATGCTCTTTTGAGGAACCCGTTGCACCACCGATACCATCGCGGCCCGTGCGACCTCCGAACATGATGATGATGTCGCCGGGCTCCGGACGCTCACGACGCACCTGATTTTCGGGCACAGCACCCACCACAGCGCCAATCTCCAATCGTTTTGCTTGGTAATCGGGATGGTAAATCTCGCGGACGTGCGTCGTGGCCAGGCCGATTTGGTTGCCGTAGGAGGAATAGCCGGCGGCAGCGGTTTTGGAAATCACCGACTGCGGAAGTTTGCCCGGCAGCGTGGCGGAAATCGGGGCGTTGATGTCGCCCGCGCCCGTAACACGCAGTGCCTGATACACATAGCTACGACCGCTCAGCGGGTCACGGATAGCACCGCCCACGCAGGTGGCCGCCCCACCGAACGGTTCAATCTCCGTCGGGTGGTTGTGCGTCTCGTTTTTGTACATCAGCAGCCAGTCCTCTTCTTTGCCATCCACATCCACCTTCACGCGGATGCTACAGGCGTTGTTCTCCTCGGAAATCTCCTTGTCGGGGAGGTTGCCGCGTTTGTATTCGTATTTGCCGTTGATGGAAGCTAAATCCATCAGCGTGACAGGACGTTGCGTGTCTTTGCCGTACATCTCATCACGCACGGCGAGATATTCCCGCAACGCATTCTCTATCTGCTCTTTGTAAATATTGTCACCTTCCGTCTGGATGTCCGTGATGGCCGTCTCGAAGGTCGTGTGACGGCAGTGGTCGCTCCAATAGGTGTCCAATAGCTTAACCTCCGTGTCGGACGGATCGCGCTTTTCGTCGTTGGCGAAATATTGCTGGATGAACTTCAAATCCTCCAACGACATAGCCAACCCCATCTTGCCATGAAACTCGCGCAGCTGATCCTCTGTCCAGGTGCGGAAACCGTCGTAAATCGGAACATCCTGAACCTCAGGATTTTCGGTCAACTCTAAACGGGACATATCCTTTTCGCGGGCTTCTACCTCGTTGATGCAGTATTTCTTCACCTTCTGCCATTGGTCGGCCGTCAAATTACCCTCAATCACAAAGAGGTTGGCGCTCTTAATGACCGCTTCCGTCTTGGGGTTCAGGAGTTTGAGGCACTGCATGGCACTGTCGGCCCGCTGGTCGAACTGTCCGGGCAGAAACTCCACGGCGAAATACTTGAGTCCGTCCAACGGAAAATTGTGATAGACATCGTCGGTCACAGGTTCGGAGAAAACCACGCTCTCGGCCTTCGCGAGCAGGTCTTCCTCTATATTGAATATGTCATAGACCTTCAGATGCCGAAGGTCGGTGATGTTGAGGTTAAAGTTCTGATTCAACGTGGCTTTCAAACTGTCGGCTTCGACCTGAAAGCCCTGTTTTTTCTCTATAAAGATACGGGCGTCACGCATAATTTTTGAATTCTAAAATGCGGCGCAAAGATACAATTTTTTAGGGTTATTGGTTATAGGTTATTGGTTATTAAACAAAGAAAAAACTATCTTTGCCAATCGAAAATAATCAAACAATTATATCAATGAAAAAACTAACTATCAGTATTTTAGCATTAAGCACCATCATTATGCTTGCAGCTTGTCACAAGAAGAACAACCCGATTCCGAAGGTGGAATACCCGGAAACCAAGAAATGCGACACCGTCGATCACTACTTCGGCGTGGCCGTACCTGACCCGTACCGCTGGTTGGAGGACGACTATTCCGAGGAGACCGCCAACTGGGTGAAGGCCCAGAACGAGGTGACCAACAAATTCTTGGCGCAGATTCCCTACCGCGACCATATGAGGCAGCACCTCAAGGAACTTTTGAACTACCCGAAGGAGGGGGCGCCGTGGAAGAAGGGCGAGCGCTGGTTCTTCTACCGCAACGACGGTCTGCAGAACCAGAGTGTGCTCTATTACAAGAACTCCCTTGACGGTGAGGCGGTTGAGCTGCTCGACCCCAACAAACTCTCCGACGACGGCACCGTGGCGCTCTCCACGCTCGGCATTTCCGACGACGGCAAGTATCTCGGTTACGCTATCTCGCGCAATGGCAGCGACTGGCAAGAGATTTACGTCAAGGACATCGAGACGGGCAAGGTACTGGACGACCACCTTATGTGGGTGAAGTTCTCCGGCATCGCGTGGAAGGGCGACGGCTTCTTCTACAGCCGCTACCCGAAGCCGAAAAACGAGCTTTCCGGCGTGAACGAGAACGGCAAACTCTATTACCACAAGGTCGGCACCGACCAAAAGGCCGACCAGTTGGCTTACGAAGACCCCACCAACCCGAACATCGGATTCAGCGCTGAGGTTGTCAACAAACGCTATTTAGTGATTTACGGCAGCGAATCCACTTCCGGCAATTGCTTATATTACAAAGATTTAGATGACCCGAAAGCACAGTTCATCAAAGCGGTGACAGACTTTACGGACGATTACGCGGTGATTGACGAAATCGACGGCCATTTCCTCGTGATGACCAACCACAATGCGCCGGAATATCAAGTCATCAGCATCCCGATTGGCAGTCTCAACACAATGGGCTGGACGGATGTCATCCCGGCCACCAAGGGCGAAGTGCTGACGGGCGTGAGCCACATCGGCGGACGGCTGATTGCCAACTACACCAAGGATGCCCGCTCGGTGGTGAAGCTTTTCGATGAGGGCGGCAAGTTCCTCGGCAACCTCGACAACGACATGATCGGCACCATCGGCGGCTTCGGCGGCGAGGCGGAGGATACCGAGACGTTCTACACCGTGACTTCCTACATTACTCCGGCGGCTATTTACCACTATGATGTAAAAAACAACAAATCAACGCTTTACAAGCAGTCTGAAATTAAGTTCAATCCCGATGATTACGTGACCGAGCAGAAGTTCTTCACCTCGAAGGATGGCACGAAGGTCCCGATGTTCATCACTCACAAGAAAGGCATCAAGATGGACGGCAACAACCCGACGCTGCTCTACGGTTACGGCGGTTTTAACATCTCGCTCACCCCGAGCTTCAGCGCGACGCGTGTCGTCTGGCTGGAGCAAGGCGGCGTGTTGGCGGTTGTGAACCTGCGCGGCGGTGGTGAATATGGCAAGGAGTGGCATGAGGCAGGCACGAAGATGAAGAAGCAGAACGTCTTCGACGACTGCATCGCGGCGGCGGAATACCTTATCAATCAGAAATATACGAGCAAAGAAAAGTTGGCCTTGCAGGGCGGCTCCAACGGCGGTCTGCTGGTCGGTGCAGTCGTGAACCAGCGTCCCGATCTCTTCGCTGTGGCCATCCCGCAGGTGGGTGTCATGGACATGCTGCGCTACCACAAGTTCACCATTGGCCGCTACTGGGCGGTGGATTACGGTACCAGCGAGGACAGCAAGGAGATGTTCGAATACCTCTACAAGTACTCCCCGCTGCACTCCATCCAGAACGGCAAGGAGTATCCGGCGATCTTGGTGACCACCGCGGATCATGACGACCGTGTGGTGCCCGCCCATTCCTTCAAGTATGCGGCGGCCTTGCAGAACAGCGACATCGGTGACAAGCCGCATCTCATCCGCATCGAGAGCAACGCAGGTCACGGCGGCGGTAAACCCCTTGACAAGACCATCGACGAGGTGACCGACATGTTCTCGTTCATGTTCTTCAATATGGGAGTGGAGCCGAAGTACTGACGTATGATGTATGACTTAAGACTTAGGACCTGAGACTTTGGGGTCGGTGGGGAGTGACTTGCCGACTGCCAAAGTCTTTGGCCATAGTTGTTATTATATTGTTGACATTGTAAAACTATCTTGTAGAAACACTTTTTTTGACATGGTGGTGTAAAAGAAGAAAAAGTTTATTTTTGCGGATTGAAAAACTAAAACTAATTTGAATATGGGAAACACTTCAACATACCAAGCATCCGCCGCGATGGGCAACTTGTGGAATTATCTGCAAGGGCGGGCGTTGTCGTATGACGACAGGCATTGGCTTGCAGACAAACTGCTTGAAGTTAAGGAAGAAAAGACGAAAAAGCCGAACAAAAAATTGGTTTTCCCGCACATTCCGGAAGATTACAGTATTTCACCAGAAATTCGTAAAATGAGTTGTAAACTTCCTGAAGGCTTTGATGTGGAAAAGGAACTGGATAACATGTGGGAGGAATGGGCAAAATGAGGATGAAAGGGTTTGCCAGTTCTGAAATCCCTGTGATGACCCCGACTGAATTTTTAGAAAAAAGTCGGAAGCAGTCAGAATCATAAAAATTGTACTTTTGCACATTCAATTTAGAGAAATAGAACAGTAACGAAAATATCGCCTATGAGAAAAACCGCATTACTCGTTTATGCACACCATAGAATAGAAAAAAGCGAAGTAGCTTATATACTGGATGCTTTGAAACTTGGACACTTTCAAAAATTCCTCTCAGAGTAAAGCGACGACGCTCCCGCCGTATGGCGTGGACTTTACTCGTTGTAATTGGGAAGTATCAGGTAGTCCAAGACCTCAAAGATTCCAATGAAAGCGAAAAAGTGCCACGCTTTTTTTGTGCGCATATGCTTTATCCACGGCACGTTTATCAGAATATTTTTATTACAAAAACCGATGGTGCCGAATGGGATATAACGCGGCAAAAAGATAATGAAAAAGTCATTCAAGCCAATCCTCATCTTAACTCTCATCTGCACCTTCTGTTTCACGGCTAAAGCACAGAACTATGGTAAACTGATTAGCCAAGATGTTTATCACTATTACTGGGCTTTTACATTATATGGTAATACATCTTATCATCCCAAAAATTACAAGATTGAAATCTATGAAAAGGCTTTAGTCCAAACATTTGTTACAGAAAACGGTAATCTTAGCACCGACTCTAGAGATAGGAAAGTGTTCGATTATGTGAATCGCAACAGTGATGGAAGTGTGTCATATAAGTTAGAATCGGAAATCCTGACTGTTCATAAGAATGGTAAAATAACTTCAAACAAATTCAGTTCACCTTACGAGAAAGGTTTCGTCAGTGAGTCCGGTGCCACCCTTAATTACAACAGTGTAGGGACAAGCAATACAAACACTAATAGTGCTTCTGGGTCAAGAACTTGCTCTCTTTGTAATGGGAGTGGGCGTTGTTGTGGCGCGGGCAATGTCGCATATCAGAACCTATATTGTGGAGGCAATGGGAGATGCCATCCTTGCAATGGAAGTGGATGGAGGACAAATAGTATTACGGGAGACAGAATGCAATGCACCTATTGTAGAGGAACAGGAAGATGCTCTCAGTGCAATGGGACGGGAGCATGTGAAAAATGTGGTGGATCAGGAAGACATTGAGAAAGAACTTTTGATAATCAATACTGGGATTTATGATAAACCTCGTGCTGTAGCACGAAATCCTAATAACCCCACACTAAACGAAGTGCAGTGTGGGGTAGCGGGTGCGGTGCGTGTGGCTGCGTGCTGAAGGCACGCTACTTCTCGACTTGCTAATAGTAGCGTGTCTTCGACACGCCACCTAACCCCCGCGGTCGCCACTACCCCACACTGCGCTTCACTTCGTTGCGCTTATGTGGGGTTATTAGGATAGCGCGCCTCTGGCACGCATCGTTGATGTCCCAATTCCCTTAATGTTATTTTTCGAATGAATTATTTTTGGCTACAACTCATGTTTTTCTCTTGTTGTAGCCAAAAATATGTTCGACGGTCGCATCACCCACACTCGCTCGCCAGCATATAGTGCGTGCTGCGGCCACCCGAGAGGGCTTTCACAAGAATCCCTTTGTTCAGCAGGTCGGTGATGTCGCGCAGGGCGGTGTCGGGGGAACATTTGCAGATCTTGGCCCATTTGCTGCTGGTGAGTGCGCCTTCGAAACCATCCCACAGCAGATTCACCATCTTGTTCTGTCGCTCGTTCATGGCCGTTTGTCTATGCGATTCCCAAAATGAGGCCTTGCGGAGCGTGCGGTCGATGGTCTCTCGTGCGCTGACGATCGCATGATCCACGGCATCTAAAAACCAAAGCATCCAGTCCGTGATGTTGAGGGGTCCTTTCTGTGTGATTTCCAGCACATTGTAGTATAGCCGACGCTCTTTGGCTATCTGTGCCGATATGCTGTAGAACCGATACGGTGTTCCATCTGCTTTGGCCAACAGCATATCCGTTATGGTGCGCGCCAGACGTCCGTTGCCGTCGCTGAACGGGTGGATGCTCACAAACCAGAGATGGGCGATGGCTGCTTTCAATAAGGGATCAAACTCTTGGTTTGTGTTCAGCCAATGCAGGAACTCAGCCATCATCGACGGCACCATTCGTGACGGAGGAGCTTCGTAGTGGACAGTCTCCTTGCCATAATGTCCGGAAACCACCTGCATGGGAGCTTCGCTCTGCCGCCAGTTCCCCACTGTGATACGTGAACGGCTTCCTATGTTCGGGAAAAGTGCGGAATGCCATCCGAAAAGACGTTCCTCCGTGAGCGGTTCCGAGTAGTGGTGCACGGCATCGAACATCACCTCCACGACCCCTTCAATGTAGCGGTCGGCTGTCGGCACGCCCTGACGGTCCATCCCCAACTGCCATGCTACTGACGATCTTACCTCTTCCGCATTCAAGATCACGCCTTCAATCTCAGAGGATTTGATGATGTCAGCGGACATGATGTCCAGTACCACCGGGCTCTTCACGTCAAAGCCTAACGTGTCTGCCATTCCGAGCAATCGTCCTTGTTGGTAACGAACTTGTCCCAATTTCTCTGTGACCAGTGTCAAATCCCACTGAAAACGAGGCCATTCGCTGTTTTCCCAGATATACATTTCTATTGTTTTAAATTATCCTTGCGGAGAAAGTCACTGCTATTCTCCGCAGATTTTGCGGCAAAAATACACTTTTTCTCCGCACGGGCAAGACATTATTCATACCAAAACCAAACAATGATTTTCACCTGTAGCCGCTATAGGGTGGAACGAACAGGTTATTTCGTAAGAAAAGTTGCACGCACCGTCTCTACAGCGGAACGCAAAGATTATTCCGTTATTGCCGTGGCCGCGATTGCCGCTGAGGCGAACGCGAAGAACAGGTTATACCCGCCACACACCCCGTCGACATCCAGCATCTCGCCGAGGATGTACAGGTTGCGGTGCTTCTTGGCGGCGAAGTTGCCGTCCACCTCCGATACGGCAATGCCGCCATGCGCGACCTGCGCCGCGTCCATCGGGTAGGTGTCTTCGATATTGAAGCTAAGTCCTTGTATATAAAACGGTTTCTGATTATAGTAAGCCCAAAGTTTGGGGTGTAGGATGCCTTTCATGCTGTGCCCGCTGTCCAAAAACGACAGCAGGTCGAAATGCTCGTCCCAGTAGGTGAGGTTGATGCTCAGTTTGCAGTTCCGCTGGTCTGTGAGCCGCCGGTATCGCGACGACAGGTTCATCACCACAATGCCCGACACGCCGTTGTCCTTGAAGATGATCTCCCCCGCCTCCTTGTGTACCAACCGGTCGTTTTGGTAGAGCGACACGATTGCCTTTGTGCGGCAGCCGGAGAGCGATTTCGGGTAGCCTTTCAAAATAAAACCGGAGAGCGAAGGCTCTAATCGCTTGATTCTCAGGTGTAAATCCTGTAGGTAGTGGTTGTAATCGACTTGGTTTTTCGGAATCATGCCTGCGGGAGAACCTGTGGCGAGCACCACGGTGTCGAACAGGGTGGGGTAGTCGTTGACCCGCCATTTTCCGTTCTGATAGTCAAGATGTTGTATGTCGTATTCGGTTTCGATGCGCACATTGTCGGTCGGGTATTCGGTGAGCACGTCAACGACGGTTTGGGCGAACTGCGTGGCGGGATAGACGCGGTCCTCGCTATCGGCGACGGTCAGCATGCCCCAGTCGTTGAACTGCCGGTCGAGGTCTTTGGGGGTGTATTGCCGCAGCAGGGCGGTGATAAAGTCGGCTTTGTTGTAGTGTTTTGGGCGGATGTTTCGGTTGAAGATATTGGCCTTGCCACCGCCCGATGCGCGCAGCTTTGCACCCACCTGCTTGCCGCGCTCGAACACAGTAACGTGAAACTGTGGATTTTCCGACAACTTCCGGGCGAGGAACAGTCCTGACGCACCGCCTCCAACAATGGCGATATGGGGAGTGTAACTCATTCTTTGTCAAGAAATTCGCGGATGGTCTGGAGCATTTCTTCGCGGGCATCGTCAAGATTATCGTTGAGGATGACCTTGTCGAACTGAGGGGCGAAGGAGAGCTCATATTCGGCTTTCTCGACCCGTTTGCGCAGCGACTCGTCGGTCTCGGTACCGCGTTTGCGCAGTCGATTCTCCAGTTCTTGCACGGAAGGCGGCTCCACAAAGATGGCTAATGCGTCGTCGCCGAAATAATTCTTGATGTTGAGTCCGCCCTTGACGTCCACGTCGAAAATCACAACTTCCCCCTCGTCCCAAATGCGCTCGATCTCGCTTTTGAGGGTGCCGTAGAACTGGTTACGGTAGACCTCCTCCCATTCGAGGAACTTATTGTGCTTGATGCCATTCTTGAAATCATCGACGGAGAGGAAATAGTAGTCTTTACCGTTGACCTCGCCCTCGCGCATGGCGCGGGTGGTCGCGGAGATGGAGAAGTGCAGCTCGGGGAGGAACTGCAGCACGTGTTTCACGATGGAGGTCTTGCCGGCTCCCGACGGCGCGGATACGATGATTACTTTGCCATTCATAACAGGTCGTTTTGAGGCGGCAAAGATACGATTTTTTGTGAGACTCAGTGCGTGTCATTTCTGCGAAAAACGTATTTTTGCCGCCGCTCTCCATAGACGGGTGCAGACTCGTGGAGGAGAGCCATGACGAGAACAGACAACCCTATTGGTACAGATGACACGATTGGAACAGGCATCAGGTGCAACGGAAGGACCTCGGCCCGCAGGACAACAGGCGGGGGCCGGCTATACCTTTGTGCTGAATTCGCAGCAACCCGATGCCGCGACTGCCTCCAGTTATCGGGAGACGCCCATTGCCTCTGCCGTCGGTCTTCCCGAGTGGGAAAAGGATTCCGTGCCGGAGGCTATTCGCCAGATGATCCACCTCTATGAGTACAAAGATTCGTCGTTTCGGGCGAAGTGCTGGAATTTTTACCGACAGGGGAAGTTTATGGAGCATTACACTGATGACGCGCCGTGGGATGGGGAATTCCAGCATTACTTCCCGACTTATCACGACCTGAATGTGCCGCAGCTGCGGGGCTACTTCACCTGGCGCACTCACGCGCGGCGCGGCGACTGGCAGAACATTTCCACCTCCTTGGCCTACATTTATATATATGAGCTGTTGAACGGTATCGGTGCCGACTCCGTGACGGACAGCCTTGCCAAGATGCAGTCGTTCGAGGCGGGTTTCCTCAATGCCGGCTACGGCGACGAAGGGTTGCGAAAGAACCTCCACCGCTGGATGTTGGAACTGGCGATTGTCTACATGTTGCCGGCCGAGACCGTGCTTCCGCTTATCCCCGTATCCCTCATGGAGAATGATGAAAAGCTCGATATCCTCCATGCCCCCGAAAACCGCACCGACGAGGAAGTGTTTCAGGCGATGAACCACTTTATGAATCGGGATCTTCGGGAGTCGCCTGTTTTCCTCAACGATAACCATCGCGGTATGCATCTGTTTGCTGAGGTTTGGCGGACAGCGTTAGATAAAAGCCGCTATCTCGGAGAGTATCTCTTTGCCGACTGCTTTAGTCCCAAAAAGGTGTACCCGTGGTATCCGTTGGCCAACGCCGTCTATTGGGAGCTGCGCACTCTGCCGAATTTTACCTTTGAGGTGGATGCCGCGCGGCGCTACATCTTCCAGGATGGAAGCTGGTTTGAGGAGAAGTACGAGGAACTCTTCTTTGACAAAAAGCGGTTCTGCCAGTTGGTGCATACAGCCGACGGTATGTTCCGAAGATACTTGAAGACAGGACGTTATCTTAAGGAAAATGTTTCCGGTGCGTGGGCCGCCCTCTATGCGGAGATGGTCATTGAGGCTGACCGCAAGGCGCAGGAGGAGGCCGCCCGCCCGAAGATCACCATCGACCTTTCCGGCCTCGACCAAATCCGCCGCGACGCCCTCGTCACCCGCGACAGCCTCCTTACCGCCGACGAGATGGAAGGAGCGGACGCCTCCATAGGGGCAAACGCTTCCAAGCGTTTGGCATCCGAAACCACTTCCATAGGAGCGTCCGCTTTCCAACCTTCGATGACCGAAACTACTTCACCAAGAACAAACGCCACCGAGCGTCTGGTAACCAAAACCGTATCTCAGCCTACGGCACCTGAAACCACTCCCGATTCTCCCTCCTCCGACCTCCCTCTTGACACACTTATCCTCCAAACCCTTCTCCAAGGCAACGACGCCACACCCCTCATCCGTGCGAACCACCTCATGCCCTCCATCATCGCCGACCGTCTCAACGAGGCTTTCTACGATGACATCGGCGACAACATTATCGAACTTGACGGCGACCGCCTGACCCTTGTGGAGGACTATCGCGAAGACCTAAAGGAATTGATAACAGATACTAAGTTAGAACCTTAATATATAGAACCTATTCCAAAGAGGGCTGCAAGCCCGAAACGTGTCAACCCAGGGTGAAGCGAAGCGAAGCCCTGGGACAAAGCATCCAGGGCGAAGCGAAGCGTAGCCCTGGGTATAGAAACAAATACTATGAACGAAGAAACCCGAAAAATCCCCAAACGCATCGCGCAAACCGTCTTGAACTCGCTGAAAGGCGGGGTGGTGCCGCGCATCGGGCTCCCCTACATCGCCGTGGGGCGCAAGAGCGAAATCGAGGCGCTGCTGCATGACGTGGACATCATCGCCGACGGCGGAGCCTCCTTCCGATTCATTGTGGGCCGCTACGGTTCCGGCAAGAGCTTCCTGTTGCAGACCATCCGCAACTACGTGATGGACAGAGGTTTCATCGTGGCGGATGCGGATCTCTCGCCCGAACGGCGGCTGCAGGGTACGCGTGGGCAGGGGCTGGCGACCTACCGTGAGCTCATCGGCAACCTCTCCACCAAGACCCGTCCCGAGGGTGGCGCACTGACGCTGATCCTCGACCGTTGGATCAGCAGCGTGCAGAGCGAGGCGGCGCAGGAGACGGGATTGCCGCCAGGAGACCTTGTATTGGCGCAGGCTGTGGATCGTAAAATCTACGCCGTGACAGGCCAGATGAGCGAACTGGTGCATGGCTACGAGTTTGGCCGGCTGCTGTCGGCCTACTACCACGCCTACCTTGACGGCGACGATGCGACCAAAGCCAAGGTAGTACGCTGGTTTAGAGGCGAATACACCCTCAAGAAAGAGGCAAAAGACGATCTCGGTGTCAATATTATTATAACCGACGACGATTGGTACGACTACCTGAAACTCTTCGCCAGTTTCTTCCGGTTGGCGGGCTATCAGGGCTTGATTATTATGATTGACGAGTTGGTGAACATCTACAAGATTCCGAACAGCATCACCCGTCAGTACAATTACGAGAAGATGCTGACCATGTACAACGATACCCTGCAGGGCAAGGCCCGTTATTTAGGCATCCTGATGGGTGCGACCCCACAGGCTTTGGAGGACAAGCGGCGGGGCATATACAGTTATGAGGCGTTGCGTTCGCGGCTATCGGAGGGCAAGTTTTCGCGCCCGGGTGCCCGCGATTTGCTCGCACCGGTCATCCGGTTGGAACCGCTCACCGCCGAGGAGATGCTCGTGCTTTGCGAGAAGCTGGCCGAGATGCACGCCGGCCTCTACGCTTACGAGCGGATGGTGACCACCGATGACTTGGTGGCGTTCATTAAGATGGAGTACGGCCGCATCGGTGCCGACCAGAACATCACGCCCCGCGAGGTTATCCGCGATTTCATCGAGCTGCTCGACCTGCTCTATCAGAACCCGTCGATGACGCTGGCGGAACTGCTTGAGAGCGATGCCTTCACGTACGCGAAATCCGAAGCCGTGAGTGACAACGTAACGGACGAAAACTACGCAGAATTCACGATATAAGCGCATTATGGATGTCTTTGCCCGATACTCTCCCTTCATCCAGGATTACATCTACCGCTCCGGATGGCAGACGCTGCGCGGCGTGCAGAACGCGGCGGGCGATGCCATTTTCGGCACCGATGCCAATGTGCTACTGACGGCCTCCACGGCGTCGGGCAAGACCGAAGCGGCTTTCTTCCCCATCCTGACGTTGCTCGACGAAGAACCGTCGCGAACGGTGGGCGTGCTCTACATCGCCCCGCTCAAGGCGCTCATCAACGACCAGTTCCAACGGCTTGACGAACTTTGCCAGGAGGCGGGAATTTCGGTAACTCGCTGGCATGGTGATGCTTCGCAGTCGCGCAAACGCAAGCTGCTGCGTCGTCCGTCGGGTATTGTGCAGATCACGCCCGAGTCGTTGGAGTCGCTGCTCATCAACAAACACGCTGTGATTACGGCACTTTTCGGCGATCTGCGGTTCATTGTCATCGATGAGATTCATTCGCTGCTGCGCGGCGACCGTGGCATGCAGACCTTCTGCCTTATTGAGCGGCTCTGTCGGCAGGCCGGCTGCAACCCTCGCCGTGTGGGCCTCTCCGCCACCATCGGCAACCCCGAGGCGGCGGGACAGTTTCTGTCGGCGGGCAGCGGCCGTGACACCGTCATCCCCAAATTCGATGGCGGCAAGGAGGTTTGGCGGCTTTCGATGGAACACTTCTGGAACATTCAGGAGCAGACGCTTTCAAGCGTCGGTGTTTCCGAAACGCTTGGAAGCGTTAATTCCAATAAAACGCTCGGAAGCGTTTCCTCCTGTGACCCGGCGATAGACTACATTTTTGAGCATACGCGGGGCAAGAAGTGCCTCGTGTTCACCAACTCGCGGGAGGAGTGCGAATCGGTGTGCCAGCAGTTGCGGCAGCTCTGTGAGAACAGGCACGAGCCCGATAGGTTCCTCATCCACCATGGCAACCTGTCGGCCTCCTACCGCGAGAGCGCGGAGCAGGACATGAAGGACGACGATTCGTTGCTGTCGGTCTGTGCCACCGCCACGTTGGAGTTGGGCATCGACGTCGGGCGGTTGGAGCGGGCGTTCCACATTGACGCGCCCTTCACCGTGTCGGGATTCCTGCAGCGCATGGGGCGCACGGGTCGTCGCGGCGACCCGTCGGAGATGTGGTTCGTGATGCGCGAAGAACGTCCCGAGGCCCGCGCCATGCTGCCGGAGACGCTGCCGTGGTACCTGTTGCAGGGCATCGCGCTGGTGCAGCTTTATGTTGAAGAACGGTTTGTGGAGCCTCCTCGCACCCACCGGCTGCCCTTCAGCCTGCTTTACCACCAGACGATGAGCACGCTGGCCTCCTGCGGCGAGATGACCCCTGCCGAGCTGGCCTCGCGGGTGCTGCCGCTGTCGTGCTTCCACCGCATCACCCAGGACGACTATCGCGTGCTGCTGCGCCATCTCATTGAAAATGACCATATCCAGCGCACTGAAGGCGGCGGATTGGTGGTGGGGCTTACGGGCGAGCGCGTTGTCAACAATTACAAGTTCTACGCTGTCTTCCAGGAGAACATTGAATATACGGTCCGCACAGGCTCCGAGCAGTTGGGCACCATCGTCAAGCCGCCGCCCGTGGGCGACAAAATCGCCATTGCGGGGCGTGTGTGGGCGGTGGATGAGGTTGACCACCTGCGGCGCGAGGTCTGGTGCACGCTCGTCAAGGGGCGCATCCCGGCCTACTTCGGCGACTGTGCCGGCGACATCCACACGCATATCCTGGAGCGAATGTTCAGCGTTTTGGCTGAGGACAAGACTTACCCGTACCTGATGCCCCATGCCGTCATTCGCCTTGCCGAGGCTAGGGAGGCTTTCCGCAAGTCGGGCATGGCGGAGCGCCCGCTCGTGAACCTTGGCGGGCAAATGTGGGCGTTGTTCCCTTGGTTGGGGTCGTATGCCTTCATCGCGCTGGAGCGTTTCTTGAAGATACGGTGCGGCAGTCGGCTCGGTATCAAAGGGTTGAGTCCATCGCGGCCCTACTATATGCAGTTCACCATGAAGGTCAGTGAGGCGGAGTTCTACCGGATTCTGGCCGACGAGGCTTCCAAGCCCTTTGACCCGCAGGAGCTGCTCTATCCGAAAGAGAACCCGGTTTTCGAGAAATACGACGAGTACGTGCCCGAGTCGCTCGTCCGCAAGGGTTTCGCCCTCGGTGTCCTTGATGTGGAGGGGATGCGGAGACGGGTGCTGGGGTGGGGTGGGACTTGACGGTGCCGGTGGAGCGCGACAAGAGTTACCCTCATTCTTGTAGTATTGACAATTTTAACACTGAAAATCAGACAGCTATGATATTCCTGACATCCGACTTGCACCTATATCACAAATCTTTCATCTATGAACCTCGCGGGTTCTACAGCGCGGAAGAGATGAATTCCGCCATCGAGAAAAATTGGAACGATCTTGTCACTGACGACGATGATGTTTATGTCCTTGGGGACTTGATTTTCAAAGGGGAACACAACACGCTCGACGACGCCATGTCTATCGTCAGACGGTTAAAGGGCAAGAAGCATCTTGTCCTTGGCAACCATGACGGCAGCATGAAGATTGAGCTGTATCGGAATGAAAAAAGCATCGTTGAAATCGAGAGCGCGAAATATTTCTGGTACAAAGGACACCAATATTATATGAGCCATTTCCCCTCAATCACTGTTGATCCGGAAGTGGAAAAGCCCAAGAACTGGATTGTGAATTTTTTCGGTCATACCCATAAAAAGGGAAAGTTTTACAACGGGCTTCCGTTCATGTACAACGTCTCCCTCGATGCCCACAATAACAAGCCAGTGCTCATTGATGAAGCAATAGCGGATATTAAGGCGAAAACCGAAGAATACCTGAATTTGATGAGGTGCGACAACACGTTGTAGAGACGCACGGCCGTGCGTCTCTACGCCACCTTGAGGCTTTTCCAAAATTGTCGTTCTTGAGGTGGTTATGGAAAAAAGACTCAGTTGGTTGTTACGTGTTGCTCCATTTGTCACCGCGGGTGATGTTAATATTTTTGTATCTTTGCCCCGTTGTTCTGCCGAAAGGCAGGGCAGCGGTTTTTTATTGAAAAGAAAGCGAGTTTTCGCTTATCTGTCTCGGTGAATCTGGACAATTCGCGAATGTTAGTACGGATATCGGAAATCAAACATGTACATTAAAGCGAGAGAAACAATCGCTGCTGGAAGTATTAGATCAGTTGAAACAAATTGGGAAGTCGGGAACTGGCAAATGGAAGACAGTTGCATTTGTCTTACTGTTTACACAAACAACAATTGGGTAAAGCAATTTAGAAAACCGTTATGAATAAAAAAATGAGAATCTTTCGAATATTGTGCTTTTTTGGGGTCCTGATGCTGACATCCCCTGTATTGCACGCACAATACACACCAGATGATTATCTGAACTGGACGAGGCAGCATTTGGACAATAGAGACTGTGAAAAGGCGCGGGCGACGTATGAACTGTACAAAGATAAGGTACCCGCCGGCAACGCCGAGGTGGAGAGGCGGATTGACGAGTGTGGGAGGGAACCACAAATATCAGGAAACCTCACCTTCACGGTAGGCAATGTCTCGTTCAAGATGGTATTCGTGAAAGGTGGAACATTCCAGATGGGAAGTAATTCGGGAGACGATGACGAAAAACCTGTGCATAGTGTTACCGTAAGCGATTTCTATATGGGAGAGTTTGAGGTGACACAATCTCTATGGCAGGAAGTGATGGGCACCACCATCTATCAGCAGCGTGACAAGGCGAATACGAGTTGGCCTATACGAGGTGTTGGGGCAGACTATCCGATGTACTATGTGAACCATACGGAGGCTGAAGAGTTTTGTGGACGGTTGAACCAGCGGCTTCGAAGCCAACTCCCGAACGGATATGCTTTTGCTCTACCTACGGAAGCGGAATGGGAATATGCAGCAAGAGGTGGTAATAAGTCTAATGCCTACACATATTCGGGCAGCAACTATTTATCGGATGTGGGTTGGTACGAAGACAATAGCAACAGCACTACACATGCGGCAGGGTCTAAAAGGGCGAATGAACTCGGCCTGTATGACATGAGCGGCAATGTGTGGGAGTGGTGTGAAGATTGGTATAGTAGTTCTTTTTATTCGGATAATCGTAACTGGACGGATCCTGTGAACACTTATGTGGGCTCGTTCCGTGTGCTTCGCGGCGGCAGCTGGAGCAATGGCGCCACGCACTGCCGGGTGGCTAATCGCATCATCTCTAGCCCCAGCTACCGCTTCAACAACGGCGGCTTCCGCCTTGCCTTAGTTCACCGATAGGGAGTCCGGCACGGTTTTCCTGAGCTGAAAAAGAGAGAAAGCGAATGGAGAAGAGGGACGGCGAGCCGCGTAACGGAGTGGAGCGAGCCGCACGCCCCGAAACGGAATGAGGTGGTGGGGTAGAGACGCATAATTATGCGTCTTTACAATACCCTGTTCCCAAAACCCTTCCGTTTCGTGAATTTTGTCTATCTTTGCCGCCGAAAAATCATCCGTTATGAAATACCCCATCGGCATACAGACATTCGAGGATATCCGTACTGACGGATACGCTTACGTGGACAAGACGGCACTGGTTTACAAACTCGCCGCCGAAGGCAAATACTATTTCCTGAGCCGTCCGCGCCGGTTCGGCAAGAGTCTGCTGCTCTCCACCCTGAAAGCTTACTTCTTAGGGCAGAAAGAGCTGTTCGACGGTCTTGCCATCACAGATTTAGAGACGGAATGGACAACATATCCCGTGCTACATTTCGACTTCAACGCACGCAATTACATCAATTCCACCTCGTTGCGGGCGGAACTGAACAAACATCTGGAATTGTGGGAGAAAAAGTACGGTGACGAATACAACGACCGAGAACCCGAGGAACGATTCCAACATGTTATTGGCAATGTCGTGGAACAGACGGGCCGCAAGGTGGTCATCCTTGTGGATGAATATGACAAGCCGCTGCTTCAAACCATCGGCAACCCCGACCTGCAGGACGACTACCGCAAAACCCTGAAGTCGTTCTATGGTGTGATTAAATCAATGGATTCCTACATCCAGTTCGCCTTCTTCACAGGAGTGACCAAGTTCTCGAAGGTGAGCATCTTCAGCGACTTGAACAACTTGAAGGACATTACTTTAGATGACCGATTCTCTGAAATCTGCGGTGTGTCGGAAGAGGAAATCCACAAAAACTTTGACGGAGAGGTGCTCCTTATGGCGGATGCCAATGCAATCTCAAAAGACGAGTGCTACCAACGTCTGAAGAAATACTATGACGGCTATCATTTCAGCAAGCAGTCTGTCGGCATGTACAATCCTTTCAGTCTGTTGAATGCGCTTGACAGCAAGGATTTTCGCGACTTCTGGTTCGCCACGGGCACGCCGACATTCCTGGTGGAGGTGTTGCAGCACACCGACTATCCGCTTGACCGGCTCACCACCGAGGAGGTGGATGTGCGTACGATGGACAGCGTGGACTCGATGTACAACAACCCCATCCCGCTTCTGTTCCAAAGCGGCTACCTTACCATCAAGGAATACAACGAACGGTTCCAAAGCTACCATCTTGGATTCCCTAACGAGGAAGTGGAGCGAGGCTTTGCGCAATTTTTGGCCACATACTACTTTTCAGGCGGCATGAACGGCTCTTTTACTATCAATAATTTCGTTAGGGAGGTTGAGCGTGGCGATGTGGAGGGCTTCATGACCCGTCTGCAGGCGTTGTTCGCCGACGGCGACTACCAGGTGATGGGGAAGATGGAAATCTATTTCCAGAACACGCTGTCGGTCATTTTCAAGCTGATGGGCTTTTACGTGCAGGTGGAGCGGCACACGAGCCGCGGCCGCATGGACGTGACTATCCAGACCCGCGACTATATCTATATCATGGAGCTGAAGGTCGATAAGACCGCCGATGAAGCCCTGCAGCAGATTGAGGAGAAGCAGTACGCAGCACCTTTCGCCGCCGACCCTCGCAAGTTGTTCAAGGTCGGGGTCTGCTTCGGTAGCCAAAGCAAGGGCATTGACGACTGGAAGGTGGTGTTGTAGAGACGCAAAATTTTGCGTCTCTACATGATTCGATCTTCCTGCCTGAAAAAGGCATTCCCATGTTTCCGAAAAATTGTATCTTTGCCGTTTCTTTATCACCAAACCTACGATTATGGGAAAACTGTACGCAAGATTGTGGATGTTGGCGGCGGTGCTGGGCGTGGGCGTTGCGCTCACGGGCTGCAAACCGCGCGTTGTGGAGGCTGACTATCAGGTCGTTCCGCTGCCGAAAGAGATCACGCTGGGTAAGCATGCGCCCTTCCAGCTCACCGAGAACACCGTCATCTTTCTCGTGGAAAAGGACTCCCTGCAGCGGGAGGCCGCGTTCCTCAACGAGTATCTCAACGACCTGCTGAAGTTCCAGCTGAAGACCCGGCCGCTGGTGCAGTCCACGGCTGCGGGCATCTTCCTGATGAAGGACACGTCGGTGTGCAAGACCCCCGAATCGTACCAGATTGACATCTCCACCGACAAGATTGTGGTTCGAGGGGCCGATGCGGCGGGCGTTTTCTATGCCATCCAGACGCTGCGCAAGAGTATCCCGGCGGGTGAGAAGGCTTCCACCGTGAAATTCCCCGTCGGACGCATTATCGACTATCCGCAGTTCGCCTACCGCGGCATGCACCTCGATGTGGCCCGCCATTTCATCAGTATGGACTCCGTGAAACGCTACCTCGACATGATGGCGATGCACAATATCAACAAGTTCCATATCCACCTCACCGACGATCAGGGCTGGCGCATGGAGATCAAACGCCACCCTGAGCTGACCTATACGGGGGCTTGGCGCAGCGGCACCGTGCTCGGACGCAACACCAACAGCTACGACACTGTTCGTCACGGCGGTTACTATACGCAGGCGCAACTCCGCGACTTGGTGGCCTACGCCGCCGAGCGCCACATCACCGTGATTCCCGAAATCGACCTTCCCGGCCATACGCAGGCGTTGCTCGCCGCATGTCCGTCGTACGGCTGCACCGGCGGTCCCTACGAAGTATGGAAACGCTGGGGCGTCTCCGATGAGGTAGTCTGCGCCGGCAACGAAGCCGCCATGGAACTTTTGGAGGACATCCTCAACGAAGTGATGGACGTTTTTCCGTCCGACATCATCCACCTCGGTGGCGACGAGTGCCCGAAGACCCGTTGGAAAGATTGCCCGAAATGCCAGGCCAAGATCCAGCAGCTCGGACTGCATGACGACGGTCGCTACACGGCGGAGGACTACCTGCAGAGCTATGTCATGAACCGCATGGAGCGGGTGGTGAAGGCTCGTGGCCGCCGTCTCATCGGCTGGGACGAGATCTTAGAAGGCAATATCAGCCGCAGTGCGATGATTATGAGCTGGCGCGGCACCACCGGCGGCATCCAGGCTGCCCGCAAGGGCCACGATGTAGTGATGACCCCTGGCGACTACCTCTATTTCAGTCAGGGACAGTCGCTTACGCCCGAATTGGAACCTGTGGCCGCCGACGGCTATCTGCCTGTGGAGCGCGTCTATTCCTTCCAGCCGCTGCCCACGGAACTTACCGAGAACCAGCAGCGCCATATTATCGGGGTGCAGGCCAACATCTGGGGCGAGTACGTACATAGCTTCAAAGATGTGGAGTACGATGCCCTGCCGCGTATGGCCGCCCTCGCCGAACTGCAATGGTGCGACCCGCAACAGCGCGATTATCAGGATTTTGTGAAACGTTGCTTCCGCATGGCGAAGCTTTACGACCTCTATGATTACAACTATGCCCGCCACATTTTCGACCTGCAGGCTGAGGTGACACCCGACTATGAGAAGGGCTGCGTCAGGGTTACGTTGTCGAAGTTCGGCGACGGCGAGATTCGCTACACTCTCGACGGCGGCAACCCCAAGCGCGGGGAGCTCTATACGGAACCTGTCGAGATTCGTGAGGATGCCGACTTCCGGGCCATTCTCGTTCGTCCCGACGGCGCGACTTCCGAGTACAAGACGGACTTTCGCTTCACGAAGTCGTCGATGAAGCCGGTAACGTTGGCCGAGCCGCCGCACGAGAACTACGCCTACGCGGGTGCGCCCACGCTCACCGACGGGTTGCACGGCAGCGAGAACTACCGCACCGGTCGCTGGATCGGCTTTTGGGGTACGCCCATGGAAGCGACTATCGACATGCAAAAGCCCACCGAGATGCGCAAGGTGGCCTTCAGCACCATCCTCAATATCAACGACTGGATTTATAACCCGCAGAGTTTCACCGTGTTGGTCTCCGACGACGGCGAAGAATTCCGTGAGGTGGCCCACGCCGACTATGCATTGGCGGAGTGGGGGAGCGACAGTGGTATCAAACGCTACGAACTTACCTTTGAGCCGTTGAAAGCCAGATACTTACGGGTGCGTGTTACGGGTCATCAACTGCCCGAAGGACACACCGGCTTCGGCCACCCGGCATGGATTTTCGTGGATGAAATTGAGGTGGAATAAGATTTTTTGCAACGTTTTGGGGTTGATTTCGTTAATGGTGACAATAATGATATGTTATGAAACGATTCTTCCTATCCATAATCAGTATAGCAACGGTGATGTTCGTCGCCGCGCAAGGTAACAACTTGACGGTCTCTTCCTTGCAGGGTACGTCTGTGGGAGCTATCTTGCAGGACCACTTAGCGGGCGACGGCGTACTGTTGTCGGGTTGCCCATATCCGGATGTCAACGCCATGATGCAGCCGGCCAAATTCAACAACCAGACGGGTAACGTGAGTTCTCCGCAAATCGGTACGTTCAACCGCAACGGGTTCACCAACTTTCCGATTTCCACGGGACTGGTGATGACCACCGGAAACGTCTCCGTGGCGGCCGGCCCGAACAACTCTACCAGTGCATCCAGCCAGGTGTCGACGGGATATACGGAGAGTGCCCTCAGTCCGTACACCACCAACACGGTCAACAATTCCGCTTCGTTGGAGTTCGACTTCATTGCCATGGCCGATACATTCTGCTTCAACTATATTTTTGCCTCGGAGGAATATTGCGAGTTTGTGAACACCGGTTACAACGATGTGTTCGCCTTTTTGCTGACGGGCATCGACCCGGTGACCTATACGAACACCACGCGAAACGTGGCTGTTGTGCCGGGTTCCATCACCGCATCCAATCCCAATGGCACGCCGGTGGCTATCAACAATGTGAACCACGGGAATCACTCCGGCAGCAGCGGTACGGGCACTAGCCCGTCCAATTCGAGCTACTTTATTTGTAACGGTGGCAATAGCAACGGGGTGCAGTATGATGGCTACACCACAAAGCTGGCGGCGGAGGGCACCATTTTCAGTTGCAATACCTACCACATGAAGTTAGCGATTGCCAATGTGGGCGACAACGGTTATGATTCGGGTGTCTTCTTGGAGGAGGGCAGTTTCTACAGCCCGCACGTCCATGTGGAAGAGGCTTGGGAAACTGCGGAGGGCGGCGACACGCTGATTCAGAACTGCCGCAATTTGGACCTCACCTTCACCATTGAACATCCGTTCATCACAGCTTACACGTCCATCATTATCCAGACCGGTGGCGACGCGATATTGGGGGTGGACTACTCCCTGACCACCGACAATGGGATGGCGTTGACGTTGGATAACAACGAGTTCTATTACCAGCCGGGCGACACGATGGAACTGGTGCACGTGACTATGCTCCCCACGGTGACATTCTCCAATCCCGACCAAGTGAAAACGGCTGTGCTGTATGTGGTCACGCAGGGCTGTAACGGATTTCCCGAACTTATGGATATTTTCCAGAAACGCGATACAATCATTATCCACCTTCAGGCCAATGACAGCGTGCGGTTGCGCGACACGACGTTCTCCGCTTGCGACACACTCCATTATATGGAGGTGGAGCAGGTGCGTGGCTCGAATCAACTCCACTACACGTGGCTCACGCTTGACGGCGACACGCTGCCCGGTGTGCTCCATCCCGACAGTCTTGCCACAGAGAGTGTCATTACCCAAAGCGGAACCTTCAAGGTGGCGGCCAGCGACCGATGGAATTGCATGACCGATACCGCCACTGTGGAAGTGACTGTCGTGCCGAGACCTGAGAATATCAATATCACCTACACACCGGACCACGGTTGCCAGCCTTTGCCGGTGACTTGGCATACGGATTACAACCGCAGTGACGCCGCGTTGCATTGGCGCATCTACAATGACAGTTCCTACACTTACGTTGACTCTGTACCTACACTGCACACCTCGCTGCCCGACGAAGGCTATTACTCCGCCAGACTTGTAGTTACGAGTGCTCCCGGCTGCAAAGACTCGCTGACGTTGGAGAACGTCGTGCATGTCTCCGGTTTCCCGCATGCCGACTTCATGTTCAGCCCTTCGGAGCCCGAGAACGGCGAGGAGGTCTTCTTCTACGACCTCTCCACGGGCAACAACATTACCAACTATGCATGGAGTTTCGGCGACGGCCATTCCTCTTACCTGCAGGAACCTTCGCACACCTACCACCTGCAGGAGAGCGACTTGATGACGGTTCACTTCACGGTCACCAATAACGACGGTTGCAGTGACGACACTATCCAGATTATACCTGTGGAGGACAATTTCGCCTTCTTTGTGCCGAACGCCTTCACCCCCAACACCGATGGAATGAACGAGGTGTTCCTACCCAAGGTCCACGACGTGGTGAACTACGAGTTTGTTATCTATGCCCGCGATGGCGAGCTGATTTTCTACACCAACAATCCCGAACAAGGCTGGGACGGCACGCTCGACGGCAAGCCCGCGCCACAGGGAGTCTATGTTTGGAAAATCAACTACGCCCGCATCGGCACCCCCGATGAGAAGATGGTGCGCAACGGCACGGTGACGCTGGTGCGATAGATTTGTGATTTGTGACTTGTGATTTGTGACTTGTGATTTGAAACCTGAAACCTGAAACTTGAAACTTGAGACGTAAGGGGAGCTCGGAAGGGTTCCTCTTTTTTTTGTATTTTTGCCGCTGATTATTTGTGATTATGAGAAGATTATTTCTTTTTGTCATCATCGTTACGGCAATTTCTGTCGGCAGCCTTTTCGGGCAGGTGACCATTGTCCATCCCACGGTCGAGTATCAGGACGGTTCGCAGCCGTTGGCCACGAATGTGCCGCGGTTCAGCTGGCGGTACGAGACCGACGATTCCATCAATCGGTGGGTCGTTCCGACCAACATAAAACAGACCTCATACCGTATCATTGTGGCCTCCACCCGGGAAAACGCTGAAAAAAACATCGGTGACCTCTGGGATACCAAAACCGTTGCCTCCAACCGGATGCTGCTCATCCCCTACGAGGGCAAACCGCTGCACAGTCGCGACAAAGCCTATTGGAAAGTGATCACCTCTACAACCCGCTACGAAATCACTGAAGTAACCCACACGACATACTCCAGAGTGAACGAATATAAATCTTTAGATACCTTAACCCGTGTTAGATTCATCGAAAGCGACATCAATTCATTCGAAATCAGCCTCTTGGACAGCACGGATTGGAAAGCCAAATGGATTGGCGGCGAGTTCTACAACGACGACATTCACGGGAAGACCCGCATCGCGTCGCGCTACTTGCGCAAGGAGTTTTCCCTAAGCAAAAACATCCGTCAGGCAAGGCTATATGTCAGTGGGTTGGGACAATATAGTGCATATCTGAACGGTCGGGAGGTTGCGCCCGAGGAGATTCTCAAGCCCGCCCTTTCCGACTACACCAAACGGGTCTATTTCAACGCCTACGACGTGACCGACTTCTTGAAAAAGGGCAGTAACGCCATCGGGGTCACGTTGGCGGGCGGACGCTATACCACTATCCGATACGACGAGAAGGAAATGGAATACGGCGGGCTGACCCATGCCAAGCACTTCGGCACTCCGCGACTGCTGTTGCAGTTGGAAGTGACCTATACAGACGGGAGTAAAGAGCTGATTGTCAGCGATAAAAGCTGGAAAATCACCGATAGGGGCCCCATCCGCAAGAGCAACGAATTCGACGGGGAAACCTACGACGAACGGTACAATCTCGGTGCTTGGACATCTTCCGGTTACAACGACAAATCCTGGTATCCTGCCCGGGTGGTGGAAGCTCCGGGAGGCAAGGTCGTGCCGCAACCAAATCCTAACATCAAGGTACAGGACACGTTGCGCCCGGTGGCGATGTTCCGGGTGAAAACACAGGATTCTCTTTCTGCGGGGACGCAAAATGCCCCCCAAACATGGATCCTGGACATGGGGCAGAATATGGTGGGTTACCTCAATATGAAACTGAATGTGTCTCTTGTTCAGGATGGGGACACGATCACCTTGCGTTTCGCCGAGCTGCTTACCCCCGACAGTATGCTTTACACCGCCAATCTGCGCAGCGCGGAAGCCACCGACCGGTATATTGTGTCGTCTGTAGAGACGCGGCGCGCCGCGTCTCTACAAGGTGCGTTATCCGTAGAGACGCGCCACGGCACGTCTCTACAATGGCATCCAACGTTTACCTACCACGGATTCCGCTACGTGGAGATTTCCGGCTTGCGCGAAGAACCGAAACTCGAAGATTTCCAAGGATTTGTGTTTTACGATGAGATGGCCACCACGGGCAGTTTTGAGTGTTCCAACGAGATTATGAACGCCGTCTATCGCAATGCATACTGGGGTATCCGGGGCAACTACCGCTCGATGCCCACCGACTGTCCGCAACGCGACGAGCGCATGGGCTGGACCGGCGACCGCACCACGGGCAACTATGGCGAGTCGTACATTTTCAACAACTACCGCCTTTACAGCAAGTGGCTTTACGACATTGAAGATACGGAGGAACCCACCGGCTCGCTTTCGGATGTCTGCCCGAACTATTGGCGCCGCATCACCGACAATATGACCTGGCCGGGGGCGTTCATCACCGTGGCCGACATGCTTTACACCCGCTACGGCGACCTTGAAGCCATCCGCAAGCACTATCCCGCGATGAAACGGTGGATGGCGCACATGCGCGACAAGTACGGCGAGGACGGCATCATCACCCGCGACTGCTACGGCGACTGGTGCGTGCCGCCGGAGAGTCCGGAACTGATTCATACCAAGGACCCCTCTCGCATCACCGAGGCGGGCTCCATTTCCACCCCGTTCTACTGCCATCTCGCTACTTTGATGGCCAAATTCGCCCGCTTGTTAGACCTACCGGACGATGAAGAGCGTTTCCTATACGAGGCCAACGTTTCTGCTGCCGCCTACAACGAGATGTACCTCGACAAGGGCAACGGCCGCTACGAGAACGGTAGTGTCACCGCCAATATCCTGCCGTTGGCGTTCGGGATGGTGCCGGAACAGTTGGAGGATCTTGTTTTTGACAATATCGTGGCGAAGACGGAGAACGAGTTCGGCGGGCACGTCTCCACGGGTGTGGTGGGCATCCAGCAGCTTATGCGCACGCTCACGGACCGCGGACGCGGCGACCTCGCGTTGAAAATCGCCACCAACGACACCTACCCGAGTTGGGGTTACATGGTGCGCAACGGAGCCACTACCATCTGGGAACTTTGGAATGGCAACACCGCCGACCCTGCGATGAATTCCGGCAACCACGTCATGCTCCTTGGCGACCTGATTCTTTGGGAATATGAGTACCTCGGCGGTATCCGTGCCCTCAAACCTGGATACAGCCGAATCCAGTTGAAACCGACTATCATTCCCGGTTTGGATTACGTGAAATGCAGTTACGAGTCCGTTTCGGGGCGCATTGAGAGCTCCTGGAGTGTATATAAAGGCCACTATGAGTGGAATGTTACTATCCCTGCGAACACCACAGCGGAGGTTTGGATTCCGACAAGGTCCGGCTACCTCAAACAGACTGTTGGCAGCGGATTCCATAGTTTCGCGTTTTGGTTGCAATAGTGCTCCATTTCCCTATTCGCTTATCTGCCTAAAAAATTACCAAACATATCCAAAAAAATACTACTTTTGCGGTTTGTTATTTTTAGGAATATAGGAATCAATAAAATCAACAATCAATGGATAAACTGTTACACATTTCTGGGTCACCCCACGTGCACAGCGGCGAGTCTGTGAAGAAAATCATGTGGTCGGTGGTCCTTTCATTGATGCCGGCGTTGCTGGTGTCGATTTACTATTTCGGGCTGCCCGTCATCATCCTGACGCTGGTGTCGGTGGGCTGCTGCGTGCTCTTTGAGTACCTCATCCAGCGCTTCATGCTGCACCAGAAGCCGACCATTGACGATGGTTCGGCGGTGGTCACGGGTCTGCTCCTGGCCTTCAACGTGCCCTCGAACCTGCCGGTCTGGATCATGGTGGTGGGCGCTTTGGTCGCCATCGGCATTGCGAAGATGCCCTTCGGCGGTCTGGGCCACAATCCGTTTAACCCCGCTTTGGTGGCGCGTGTCACGCTGCTCATCGCCTTCCCGGTGCAGATGACCACGTGGCCGGTGCCGACCCCGATTTGGGGCTTCGCCGACGCCGTCACTGGTCCGACCACCCTCGGTCTTATCAAGGAGGGTGGTGACCTGACGCAGATTCCGACCTACGCCAACATGCTGCTCGGTCAGATGGGCGGCAGCTTCGGCGAGGTTTCCGCCATCGCGTTGCTCATCGGCGCAGGTTTCCTGCTCTGGAAGCGCATTATTACATGGCACATCCCGGTCGCCTTCATGGCCACCACGTTCGTTGTAGCGGCCATCTTCCACATGGTGAATCCGGAGATTTATGTCAACCCGTTCATCCACCTGCTCGCGGGCGGTCTTATCCTCGGTGCCTGCTTCATGGCCACCGACATGGTGACTTCCCCGACTTCCCCGTGGGGCATGATTGTGTTCGGCTGCGGCTGCGGTCTGCTCACCATCATTATCCGCCTTTTCGGTGCGTACCCCGAGGGTGTCTCCTTCTCCATCCTGCTGATGAATGCCGTCGTGCCCTTGATCAACAAAGGCTTCAAACCCAAACAGTTCGCCGACCGTTAACCCTTAAAATTTCCGATTATGACAGCAAAGAAAGAAGCATCTATATGGCGGTTGGTGATTGTGCTGACAAGCATCGCACTGATCGCGGGTCTGGCCCTTACCGGGGTCTATGCCCTCACGAAAGATCCTATTGAGAAGGGTCAGCAGGAGAAGAAAGATAAAGCCCTGCAGGCCGTTTTACCTGAATACCAAGGCACTGTGGTTGACACCGTGATTGTGGACGCCGACAATGAGGAGATTCCCGTTCACTTGGCCATCGGCGAGAACGGCGAGCTCTGCGGCGCGGGTATTGAAACGTATACCAAGAAAGCCTTTTCCGGCCGCTTCGACCTTATGGTCGGTTTCGATGCGGAGGGCACCATCGTGAATACCGAGGTGCTCAAAGCCAATGAAACTCCCGGTTTGGGCGACAATATCAATAAAAACAAGAGCGACTTCGCCCTGCAGTTCAATCACCAGAATCCGGCTGATTTCCAGTTGGTGGTGAAAAAAGACGGCGGCGATGTTGATGCCATTACGGCGGCTACCATCTCGTCGCGGGCTTACTGCGATGCGGTGCAGCGCGCTTATGACATTTTTATGAAAATAAAGGAGGATTATCATGAGTAACAATTGTAATAACAGCAAATTAAGTATATTGACTAAGGGTTTCTTCAAAGAGAACCCGACCTTGATTCTGGTGTTAGGCTGCTGTCCGACGCTGGCCGTCACTACCTCGGTGACCAATGCTTTGGGTATGGGCGCGGCCACGACGTTCGTGCTGCTGATGTCCAACATCATCATCTCGGCGCTTAAGAACGTCATCCCCGACAAGGTGCGTATTCCGAGCTACATCGTCATCATCGCCACGTTCGTGAGTATGATCGATCTGCTCATCCAGGGCTTCCTGCCGTCCTTGTCTGCCAGCTTGGGCGTGTTCATCCCGTTGATTGTGGTGAACTGTATCGTGCTTGGTCGCGCGGAGGCCTTCGCCAACAAAAACACCGTCTTCGATTCAATGCTTGACGGTCTTGGCATGGGCATCGGCTTCACCATCGCGTTGACGCTCATTGGTGGTATCCGCGAGATTTTGGGCTCCGGCTCGTTCCTCGGCTACCAATTCATCCCGTCGGAGTACAATATGCTGATTTTCGTGCTCGCCCCCGGTGCCTTCATCGTCTTCGGTTTCGTGATGGCCGCTGTGCGCTATTTCGTGAACAAAAGCGAGGAGAAAAAGAAACACAAGGCAGCGTAGGAGCCAACGCTTCCAAGCGTCGCAACGTAGAGACGCAATGCATTGCGTCTCTACAAACCCGAATTAATAATCGAAAAATACAGAACAATGGAATATATCTTAATGATAATCGGAGCTGTCCTGGTTAACAACATCATCCTGGTGCAGTTCCTCGGTATATGCCCGTTTTTGGGCGTGTCCAGCAAGGTGAACACCGCTCTCGGCATGGGTGCGGCCGTCACCTTCGTCATGGCGTTGGCCACCTTGGTGACCTCGCTGCTCCAGAAGTACGTCCTTGTGCCGCTGGAAATCACCTATTTGCAGACCATCGTCTTCATCTTGGTCATCGCCAGTTTGGTGCAGATGGTGGAGATTATGCTCAAGAAGGTGAGCCCGTCTCTTTACCGTGCTTTGGGCGTGTTCCTTCCGCTGATCACGACCAACTGCGCCGTCCTCGGTGTCGCCATCAACGTCACCCAGCAGACCATTATCCCCGGTCACGGTTTCTCGGTGATTGACAACACGTTGTATGCCGTTGCCATCGCCATCGGTTTCACCCTTGCCATCACGATTTTTGCCGGTTTGCGTGAGCAACTGGAGCTGGTGGAGATCCCCAAGGGTATGAAGGGCGTGCCGATCGCGCTCATCACCGCCGGTATTCTCGCCATGGCGTTCATGGGGTTCCAGAATTTAGTTTAGAGTTTAGAGTTAGGGTTTAGAGTTGAAGGTTTAAGGCCGAAAAACGAAATGGAAGAGACGAATTCTTCTGTAGAGACGTTGCGCGCAACGTCTCTACAACAAAACAATACCGCATCCCAACAATCCACCCAAAAGGTTCGCAAAAAGCGTAGCCTTTGGAAATCGTGGAAACGGCTGAAAGGCCGTAGCAAGGCGTATATCATTGTGCTACACCTTTTTGCATTTATTGGTGCGGGTATCCTCGGCGCATGGGCGTTTTATGAGTTGGGGTTTACCAACAACAAGGGCGGCGCGGACAAGAACAACCGTTACCTCGCCGGCAGTCAGCAATATGCGGCCACAAAAGACAGCGTCAACAGTCAGGAGAAGACGTTGAAGGGGTATCGCGACTTGTCTGTCCTGCGGCAGTTTTATCCCAAGAATGCCGACCTGATATTCAACGCCGCGCAGTTCAGCGACCGTCCCACGGCGGTGCAGGAGATGATTTACGCCGCCAATATGTACATGCAGGACGATGAGCATGCCACCGCCTACCGCAAGATGTCTGATGATGTAGATAATATCCTTAAATCCAATAGAATGCAACCCTTTGAGGGCAATGTCATCCCGTGGATGAATGATTCTGCATGGCCTGCGTTGAAGGCTGCCGTCATCAAGGACACGGCTGTGATTTACGAGGCTGCGCGTCTCACAGGTGTTGAACCGCGTCTCATCGTGGGTTGCCTCATTGGGGAACAGGTGCGCCTTTTCAACAGCAAGCGCGAGATGTACAAGCAGTATCTTGGTCCGATGAAGGTGCTTTCTGTGCAGTCGCAGTTCTCGCTTGGCGTCAACGGCATTAAGGATTTCACCGCCATGCAGGTGGAGCGTAACCTCACCAACGATACCTCTATATTCTACATGGGCAAGCAATACGAACATATCTTGGACTTCCAGACTGCCGACCACCAGAGCGAGCGGTTCAACCGACTGACGAACTATCATAACCACCTGTACTCCTACATCTACACTGGCTGTATTTTGCATCAGACCATGTTGCAGTGGAAGCGTTCCGGCTACGATATTGTGAACCGTCCCGACATTCTCTTCACCCTTTTCAATTTGGGATTCCAAGCCTCCAAGCCGGGTCCGGATCCGAAGTGCGGCGGTTCGCACATCACCGTCCACGACGAGGTGTATACATTCGGGGTGATTTGCAACGACTTCTATTTTTCCGGCGAGTTGGCCGAACAGTTCCCAATGAAGGCGAAACGCTTTGCCGATGAGTAAGATAGAGCTCTTGCTTCCTGCCAAAGATTTAAGCGGCGGCAAGACAGCCGTCAACCACGGTGCGGATGCCGTTTATACGGGTGCGCCTGCTTTCGGGGCTCGGCAGGCGGCCGGCAACTCCTTGCAAGACATTGAAGAATTGGTGCGGTACGCCCACCTCTACGGTTCCAAAGTCCACGTTACAGTCAATACCTTGCTGTATGACAATGAGTTGGAGGCGGCTAGGATGCTGATTTGGGAACTCTACAATATTGGCGTAGATGCGGTTTTAGTACAAGATTTGGGTCTGCTGAAACTGGACCTACCGCCTATCGCCCTGCATGCGAGCACGCAGTGCCATAACCACAATCTGGAGCGTATCCAATTTTTGGAAAAACTTGGCTTCACGCGCGCGGTGCTTGCACGTGAAACCGATTTGACAACTGTTCAACAGATTCATAGTCAGACAAATATTGAATTAGAAGCTTTCGTGCATGGCGCGCTGTGCGTCTGTTACAGCGGACAATGCTACATCAGCCGGATGATGACGGGAAGAAGTGGCAATAGGGGAGAATGCGCCCAAATCTGTCGTACCCGCTTCGACCTGCAAGACAGCAACGGGAAGACGCTGATACACAACAAACATTTGCTATCGTTGAAGGATATGTGCCGCGCCGACTATCTGGAAGAGATGTTGGCGGCGGGCATTGTCTCCTTCAAAGTTGAGGGGCGGCTCAAGAATGAAAGCTATGTCAAGAACGTGACCGCCTACTATCGGCAGCGGTTGGATACCATCTTAGACGGACACTCTGAATACCAGCGTGTTAGCAGCGGCACCACCCGCTTCTTTTTCACCCCAGACCTGCGCAAGACCTTTAATCGCGAATATACCCCGTATTTTATTGACGGTCAGCGCGAAGCGATGGCCTCTTTCGACACACCGAAAGCGATTGGGGAGCCTATCGGTACCCTGAAACAAATTAACGGAAAATATTACGTTGATCCCCAATATTTAAAAACCATTTCCTTAAGCAGCCCCGGTAGGGGCAAGGAGCTTGGTAGCGCAATTTCCAATGGCGATGGCTTGTGCTTCATCAACGCAAATGGTGAATTAGAGGGCTTTTTGGTCAATGGCGTGGAAGGCAACCGCATCATCCCGCAGAAGCCGTTGTCTGCATTCGCAAGCGTCAAATTATACCGCAATATCGACAAGAAATTTGAGAAAATATTGTCGGGGAAAACCGCCGAAAGGAAAGTTTCCCTGGATATTCTTTTTGAGGAATTAACGGATGGTGTGCGGATTACATTCACGGATGAGGACGGATGTGAGGTTTCGGTAACGGAAAATATTGAGCTGACCGCCGCGCAGCAGCCGGAGAAAATGGCAGAGACTTTGCGCACCGCATTGTCGAAATTGGGCGGTATGCCTTTTGAGGCAAGAACCATCACGATTCCGAAATGCACGGCCTTCTTGCGGGCAGGGTTCATCAACGAGCTGAAGAATAGGGTGGTGGAGCTGTTGATAGCCGAACGCATACGGCATTTCCGCCCGCAGGACGTGACGCGTTCCTACATGCCCGAATTGCTTTTCCAAAAGGCTGACTATCTGCGGAATATCACCAACGAGATGCACAAGGCCGTCTATGCCGACTTCGGTGCGACGGAGTTTGAATACGGCTTGGACAAGACGGAAGATTACTCCGGCAAGGCTGTGATGACTTGCAAGTATTGTCTGCGCCATGAGTTGGGATGGTGCCGCAAAGGTTCCGATGCCGCGAAAGCCCCCAAAGACCCGCTGTTTCTCGTATCGGGCAAGCGCCGTTTCCGCTTGGAGTTCGACTGCGGCCAATGTGTAATGAAGGTGATGGGATGAGGTTTTTGGTTGCTTGAAGACTTGAGACCTAAGACTTGAGACTTAAGACTTGAGACTTGAAACTTGAAACCTGAAACCTGAAACCAGAATAAGTTTTCCCGTTAATCGTCGTCCTCCTCCTCCATCCTGCATATCTTTCTTGTTTCCTTCCTCGCCTCTTTCCAGCGCGGGAAATACTTGTCCATCAGCTTGTGGAAGCGGTTGTTGTGGCTGGGCTCCAGCAGGTGGCAGAGTTCATGCACGACGATGTGTTCCACGCACCATTCGGGCAGCAGCAGTACGTAGGCGGAGAAGCAGATGGTACGGTCCTTCACGTTGCATACACCCCAGCGTGAAATCATCGGCTTGTAGTAGATATAGCGCGGTTTCACGCCCATGATTTCCGAATGTTGTTCCACCAGGGGCTCCACCAGTTTCTTTAGTCGCTGCAGTGCCTCGTCGGCCTGTGCTCGCGTCGTCAGGGGCAGCCGGTTGTAGAATTCGGCCCGCTGTTTCTGCTGTTCGTACGTTTTTTTGCGGGCCTCGGCAATCCAGTCGCGATGCTGCTCGATGAATGCCTCCACGTCCTTTTTCGGCACCCCGATGGGCACCGACACATGCACATCGCCGTTCTTCACGATGCGCATTGACATCCGGCTGGTTTTGCGGTATGTGATTTCGATGGCCATTTTCGTTGTTTTATCTCCGCGTTTTTTATCTCCGCGTATCGCGCGTATCTGCACGTATAATTCTGCGTAAATCTGTGAGTTTTGCGGGAAATGATTCTTTTTAGTCGTTGTATCCTTCCGGCTCCTCCGCCGCCATCGGCAACGGCTCTTCCTCGATATGGATGTACGATTTCGATCGATGGTTGAAGGTAGCGAGGTAGTAGTCATGCAGTTGGATTTCCACCTGTAACATCGTCTGTTCCAGTTTTTTGGGCTTTAGTTGACACTCCCAAAGCACAATCACCTGCCACCCATTTTCAGAAAGAATCTCATAGTTTTTCTGATCCCTCTCCTGATTTCGCCGTATTTTCGCCACCCAAAAATCCCGATTCGTCTTCGGTATCTTACAGCATTTCGAATCCTCAACTGTACATTGTTCATTGTACATTGTACATTGAAGTCGTGGCCGTGCCAAAAACACCCGTTCACGAATATCGCCGTCCGATACTTCCGCATCACGATGTCGGGTTTTCCCGGCACGCCCTTCACGCAAAGCCGGTAGCGGTATCCGTGTTGCCACAGCCACTGCCGCACGCGCTTCTCGGGCGTGGTGTCCTTACTGCGTATCCGCGACATGCAGTAGTGGCGTTGCTGGGGAGTCATCGTGTCGGGCATAGGGCTACCAGATATACGGCAAAACTTTGTATTTCACCCGTTGTTTGTACTCGCAGTATCCCTTAAGTCCCTCTTCCAGAACGACTTCTTCGTTGCGGATGCGCTTGGCGATGAGGGGGATATAGAGCAGCATGATCAGGAAGGAGATGGGCGAGGCCAGTACCAACGGCATGGACAGAAAGAGGATAATGGTAGCCGTGTACATCGGGTGGCGGACGATGCCGTAGAGCCCCGTGTCGATGACCTTTTGGTCCTCCTGCACTTCGATGGTGCGGGAAAGGTAGGTGTTTTCGCGGAGCACCTCTGCATACAGGATATAGCCGAAAAGGAAAAGCACGGCGGAAAGCCACACGGCCCATTCGGGCAGCACCAGCCACTGGAAGCGCCAGTTGAGTCCCGCCACCACGAATGCGGCGACAAACATCACCCCGCTTAGCGCCACGACGGACTTCTGCTCTTTTTCTTCCTCCTTGGCGTTCAGCCGTTTGCGGAGCAGTTCTGGGTTCTTTACCATCAATATGAGTCCGGCCACGAACATCGGCACAAACAGGATGCCCATCAGCAGCCATCCCTGCCAATAGTGGAGCGAGCCGGCGGGCAGGAAGATGAGCAGGCTGAAGACAACGGCACCGAGGAGGAATTTGGTGAGGGCTTGGAAAAAGAGTTTCATGCGATAGGGATTAATAAACTTCGATGGTGTAGGTAAAGGTGTATGTTTCGCCGGGAGCGAGGCTGTGGATGTACGTCCGTTTGGAGATGTCGTCGGTGAAGCCTTTGGAGTCGCAGATGCCGCACCAGGGCTCAAGGCAGACGAACGGACAGCCCTTCTTATGGGGTGCCCAAATGCCGTAAGCATCGGCCTGCGGACAGTTGACATTCAAGACGGGGTTGCAGTGTCTGTCCCACAGCTCGACCTTTGTCACCTGTCCCTCTTCGATAATCAAGGCATCATGGAGAAAAGTATCCGGCATGAGGGGTGTCTCACGAAGCAGCATGACCTTCGAGTTTCGTGGCACACGGCATCCATCATCGATATCGGAGGTGAGCGTGGGGGAGACAAGTTTATCCTCCTTGTTATAGAGGCGGATATAACCATTCACCATTTTTTCGGGGTCATAATCCGGTAGCAGGAATCCTGGGTGACCGCCGATCTGGAAGTAAGCCTCCTTATTGTCGAGGTTTTCCACGGTCCAGACCGCTTTCACGGTCCTGCCTTCCAATTGGTAACGAACCACCAATCCCAACTTATAGGGGTATGACTGCGAATGTTCGTTCTCCAGCATCCGAAGGTGCAGTTCGTGATTGTTGGCCGGAGCGATTACCTCAAACTCACTATCGCGTGCATAACCATGTTGTCCCAGAGGGTAGGTGCCCCCCTCTGCATGTATCTCGTTGTTAAAAGGCTTACCCACGGAGGGGAAAAGAATGGGTGCGTGTCGATTCCAAAACTGCGCATCGCCCGTCCACAGGTACTCACGGCCATCTTTGGTAAGGCTTGTCATTTCAGCCCCGTGTTCCGCCACCTCAATGGTGATGATGTTGTTGGTAAGTTTCATAATCGATATGGATTTGGTTGATTAGACTACTATAGAAATCTCCCCGTCAATTCTTTCGTGTTAGCCACCGCCCGATTCGGTTCTTGCCGTTCAACTCCATCACCGCCAAGATGCCGAAGGCGATGGCGACGGTGACCTTCAACGCCACGAAGCCGGTCTCGGCAGCGGCGGAGTATTCGTTGGCTACGATGTTGTAGCTGGTCCAGAAGATGCCCGCGCCGGGTACCAGCGGGAAGATGCCGCAGATGAGGAACACTGTGACGGGACATTTGCGCAGGATGGACAGCAGCAACGCCGTGAAGGCGACCTGTGCGGTGGCGAAGAAGACCACAAAAGGCACCGACATTTCAGTATAGCGCACCAAGATAAGGTATAGCAGCCAACCCAACATACCGCATAATCCGCTGTCGGCGTAGTATTTACGGGGTACACCGAAAAGGACGGCGAAGGCCAGCGTGCCGATGAAGGCCGCGATCAGCTGTATGACCATTCCCGCTGTTTCCGGTGCCGCCGCCAGATCTTCCATGGGCTGCATCTTCCCAGTTACAACAGCATCTAAAAGAAAGGCTAACGCCACCCCCATGGCGATGCAGAAGAAGACGAGCAGGGCATCCAGCAGACGAGTGATGCCTGCGATGTAGTCCTCGTTGGCGATGTCGCGGATGCCGTTGGTGAAGGGCACTCCCGGAATCAGCGGGATGATGGCCCCGATGATCATGTTGCTCAAGTGCGTGCCTAAGCCCAGTTTGTACATCACCCCGCAGATCACGGTGGCCAGCAGCCCGCCCGTGATGTTGCTCGCAATGCGCGAAAGGTGCCGGGAGCCGACATACAGCAGGTAGCACCAGAGCACCAGTCCTGCGATGAATGCCACGAGACAGTCGGCAAAACCGCCGCCAAAGATGATGCAGAAGGCCGCGCTGCCGAATGCGGAGGCCGCCACCTGCTCCCATACGGGCTTGTGTCTCATGGCCCGGATCTTTTTCAGCCGCTGTTCCAGTTGCTCCAGGTCGCATTTGCCTTCCGTCACCTCACGTGATAACTGGTTCACTGCCACCACCTTGTCGAGGCTCGCGCCCTTGATGGGGATGAACTTCGTGCGGGCGAACCCTTTCGCTGTGGCCATGATGCCGTTACTGAGCACGAAAAAACTCTCGTCATCCACCCCGTAATGTCCGGCGATGCGCCGCATAGTGTCGTCCACGCGCGAAATCTCCGCCCCGTTCTCCAGGAGGATGCTGCCAGCCTCGTAGGCCAGGTCCATTATTTTGCTGTTGTCGTCCATTGTTTGTTGTTTTTTTATCTCCGCGTATCACACGGATCTACACGTAATATTATCTCCGCGTATCGCGCGTATCTGCACGTATAATTCTACGTAGTTCTGCGAGTTCTTCGGGAGAATATTTTACTCGTTGTTAACCATTATCCACTCGCGGAAGAAGGGATCTTCCATCTCATAACGGTCCGTGTAAATCACGTAGCCATCTTTTTGCAAACGTTTCAAAGCACTATAGATTGTGCTGGTGCGGTGGTCGTTTGATTGTAACGGTTTGCCTGATGAAAGTCGCTGCAAAATCCACTTATTGGTGCGGTTGAAGTTCATCCACAAGCGTTCGTAGTCCAAGCCGTGGGTCGTCACGATATGACTGATAGCCGTTTTGAAAGGATCTTCAACATCGGGCTGTAAAACGCCCACTTGCCATATATTGGCTGCCAGTTGTTGCGAGTAATAAGGATGACAGGAGGTGTAATCCAAGATACAATCTGATAGCTCGTTGTAACTGTTTGGGTAACAGCTGGCCAAGCGTTCCGACAGATAACGATGGAAGTCCTTGCGAGGCAGTTTCCCAAGTCGCATCATCTCACCGAAGTGGTAAAAAGGCGACTTTTTGTTCTCGAAAATTTCCGTCATCATACTTTCTTGGCTTCCCAACAAAATGTAGTTGATGTGTTTTTGCTCCTGCATAATGGAACGCAACTGTCGGTCGAATTTTGGGGCGAGGTCGCAAATATCCTGAAATTCATCCATCACCACAATCATCCGGTCTTTTTCAGAGTGGGCTTTCTCAATCAAAGTGAGCACATCTTCGAGTAACATAGTGCCATCTACGCCAGGCTGGAACGACACATCCATGGAGCCCGTCATCGGGTTGGTGGTGACGGTGGGAACGACACGAAAATGGGTGATCAGATGTCGAATACGTTCCATCGGATGCACTTTGAAAAATTCTCGCAGCAGTTTTGAAGAAAGGTCGGAGACTGATGTGACCTGCTGGAGGTTCACCGTGATGTGCTTGCGTTTGCTCTGTTTCAAAGCCTTCGCCACCACGCTGCTTTTGCCGAAACGACGAGGACTGATGAGGATCAGGTGGTTTGGACTCTTCACAACCTGGGTGATATAAGCTACCTCATTCACTCTGTCGGTGAAGTATTCTTCTTCCACGATGGTGCCGAATTTGAAAGGGTTTTCCATATTACGTATTTTTTCGTTACGAACTTTTTCGTAATAATCACGCTGCAAAAATACGAATAATATTGAAACCAGCAAACAATAATTTCTTCTGAGAGGAAGATGTTGTTTTTATCTCCGCGTATCGCGCGGATCTGCACGTATAATTTTGCGTTAGTCTGCGAGTTCTGCGGGATTATTGCTTCCGCTTCTCATGCCACTCCCGAAGCTTTTGCATCTCCTCCTCCGTGAACGTGCTGTTGCCGTAGTGGTCGATGAAACCGCTGAGGCCATTCCAGGAGTCTGGCGAATAACCACCCACCATAAACCAACCGTTCACTTTTGGTGAAGTGATATAAGCGTATGGTCCTGAGATGATTAACTGGCCTTGCTCGTCAATCAAGGTGGTTTGGCCGTCACCCGTATTCACATATCCGTACCCATCGCCTCCAAATATCGGAGTTTCATTTTGGCACGGGATAATCAGTTCAAAGTCTCGGTTGACGAAGCCCCACTTGCCGTTGCGTTTCACAGGAATCATGGAGATGTAGGGCATTAGTTCCTCCTCATACTCAATTCCTTCAAATGCATCCACCTTCTTGCCCTGCCGGTCGTAGATATCGCATGTCGCGTTCCAATCCTGATCACGAGTCAGTATCGCAATGCGCTCGCCGGATTCACTTAGGATACAGTCGTCAAAGGAAGAAACCAGAATTTCCCCTTTTCTGTTGAGTAACTGACTTTTTTCCCCTGGAATTACAAGTTCAATAATATCCGATTTTGGAAAAAAACACAGGTATGATGCTTTGTAAAGGAAAGGGACCACCACATTGTTCGCCGAATCCACCACGCCCCACTTTCCTCCCTGACGTGCAGCGAAATAGCCCATATCCGAGCCCCAAATCATTTCGTACTTGCATGGGATGATTTCCTGTCCTGTGACAGAAAGCACACCGTATAAGTCTTGCCTTTCTGCTTTAAGATAATGATCGTTGTAAGCGTACAAGAGATTATAGACAAAAGGTATCACGGTGTCGCCGTGATGGTTGACTGCACCGGCAACCTTTTCATTCCTTTTTTCAATGATAAAAAGGTCTGGACCGGCTATTCTCACCCAGTCATACTGGCAGGGCAGTACCTCGCGACCAGTAGAATCCACCACACCCTCTTTCCCGTCCATATCTAATACAATCATCCCATACTCAAAAAAGTCATCAACCTCCTCCAGATCGTACCATACCCTGCCGTCATATTTCGGGGGTATTACCCATTCCAGTTGCCGGTTCATAAAGCCTAAAAGGCTATCTTTCATCACGAAAATCAGGTCGGAGTGCTCTTGGAAACGGATGTCACTGTACTCGCAGGGTAAAATTTGTCTCCCATAATCGTCTATAATACCAAAACGGTTTGGCCATGCTTTCTTTGCATTGTTGTCCGAGAGCTTGCTCACGATTATCCAGCCGTGGCGGTCGAGGTAGTCGAAGTAATCGTATTTCCGGAGGGAGTCTCCGAGCTGCTGCAGCCGTGCTTTGCTCTCTTCGGGCGGAAGGGGTGCAGTAAGTTTTGTCTGCGCCCACGCCAGCAGTGGGAGCAACAAAATTGCGATGATGAGGGTGCGGTTCATGATGGGTGATCTATGATGATTATCTCCGCGTATGACGTTTTTATCTCCGCGTATCTCGCGTATCTGCACGTATAATTCTGCGTTAATCTGCGAGTTTTGCGGGAGGATAGCTTATTTCGGCATCAACTCCTCCAGATAGGACTTCAGCGTTCCTTTTTCGCGCATCTTGAGGAACTGTTCAGCACCTCTGTCCTTTCCAAGCTCTTTCTTATACTTTACATAGTAATTGAGGGCGGTGTTCATCCCGGCGAGACAACCTTCCAACTGGTCATCGCTTTTGTACTGAATGGCGTATTGTGCCCAGCCACCGAGTAACAGAATCAGCAGATTCCTGTTCTCGAAATTCGCTGCGGCTGCATTAAGTTCAATGCGAACATCGGGGGTGCCGAAAAGCCACCAGACTGCAAACTCCGACACTTCTTTCCGCCGAGGGTCGTTCGGGGAATGTGTTTTTAGCCATTCGATGCAGTCCATGGCGGGAAGTGTATAGTTGGCATACTCGGACTTTTCGATTTCTCCCGGGATTTCCGGAACGGTGAATGTTATGTTCTGTGCACTCACGCCTTGCGCGAGGAACAGGCTGAAAATGATAACGGCAATTTTTTTCATATCAAGAATTTTTGGGGTTTATACTATTATGATGCAAAAAAGTCGAATGGTTGCAGTTGGGTTGAATTTTTTATCTCCGCGTATCACGTTTTTATCTCCGCGTATCACACGTATCTGCACGTATATTTTTCTTCGTTAATCTGCAAGTTCTGCGGGAATTAGATTACTTGTCCGCATCCGCTTCTTTGTCGCCTCGGAACGTGACAGGCACCTGCATGAAGCATCTGACGGGCAATCCTTGATTTGTTGCGGGCTTCCATTTAGGCATCTGTTGAAGGACGCGGATCACCTCTTCGTCGCAGGAGTGGAAGAGCGGCACTTTGATGGTGACCTGCCCGACCTGCCCGTCCTTTTCCACCGCAAACTCGGCAAGCACTGTGCCGGAGATACCGTTGTCGCGGGCATCTTGAGGAAACTGAATCGTTCTCGCGAGGTAGGCATTCAGGGAATCTGGACCACCTGGGAATTCGGGCCAAGTTTCTGACAACGGGGGCAAATCTCTTTCATTCTCAAACAATTCCTTATACGATCCTTTTATTTGAAGTAGGTCCCTTTCTGCAAAAGTGCTGTTGCCGTAACGGTCAATAAAACCTATCAAGCCTTCCAAGTATCTGGGAAATATAGGATAGGACTCAACCTGAAACCAGCCGTTCACGGAAGGGCAAATCCACTGGTAGGGGCCTTTCACTAGTGGTTCGCCCTGTTCGTCAAAAAGCACCAACGGAAGGTCGGTGTTTGTGGAGGTGGCGTAGCCATAGCCGCCACCACCACTTGCAGGACTGTCATACAGGCACGGTACAACCAGTTGGAAGTCGCGGTTGACGAACCCCCATTTGCCATTGCGGTTTATGGGGATCATGGTTTCGTCATTCACCCATTTGGAACCAGCAAATTCGATGTTGTTATAAGCGTCCACCATTTTGCCATTGCGGTCATATATTTTGCAAAACAAGTGGTCTTGTGTGGAGGTGTTTTCACCCCAAATCGCAATTTGTTTGCCAGAGATACCCGGAATACTGTATTCGTATGAGGAAACTAACACTTTGCCGTTTTTGTCGAGCAATTGTCTTCTGCCGTTCTCCTGCAATAACTCAAACATATCTAACTTACTGATAATATGTATGTTTTGCGCTGGCATAAACGGAACTACAAGATTATTCAACGAATCCACCACACCCCATTTGCCGTTTTGTTTCACAGAGAAAAGTCCTTTCTCATAATTCCAAATTTGTTCGTATATAAAAGGAAGGATTTCTTGTCCGGAGGCTGTGATCACTCCATATAAACCTTGTTTTTTCGCTTCAATATACTGGTCTCCAAGAAAATGCAGATGCTCGTAATCGAACGGGATTATAATCTTGCCGTGCCTATCAAGTGCTCCGTAACGGTTCTCATAATAGGTCAAAAGCAGATCTTGTTCGGCAATTTCCACCCAATTGTATCGGCAGGGCAGTATCTCGAGACCTGTAGAATCCATAACGCCGTACTTCTCAGTTGAGTCAGATGTTACCAACATCCCGTACTGGAAATAGTCGTCACACTCCATGGAGCGCCAGTCTTCTGCATCGAATTTCGGCGGTATCACCCATTGAAGCTGCCGGTTCATGAAGCCTGCCGAATGACTGTTCTTCGCCACCATGATCAGGTCGGAATGCTTTTGAAAACGGATGCAATAGTATTTGCACGGCAACACGGTCTGCCCTTTGTCGTTAATGATTCCATAATCAGACGAATAGGTGCGATGATTCGTTTTCGTCACTTTCTCCACCACCATCCAGCCGTGTCGGTCGAAGTTTTCAAAGCCGTCGTATCTCCTCAAGGAATCTCCGAGCTGCTGCAGCCGTGCCTTGCTCTCGTCGGGTGGCAGGGGTGCGGTAGGTTTTGTTTGCGCCCACGCGAGCAGTGGGAGCAGGAGGATTGCGATGAGGACATTTTTTTTCATATCAGGAACTCTTATATGATTATGACGCAAAAAAGTCGAAAGGTTGCAGTTGGGTTGTTTTTTTATCTCTGCGTATCACGTTTTTATCTCCGCGTATCGCAATTTTATTTCCGCGTATCACACGGATCTACACGTATAATTCTGCGTAAATCTGCGAGTTCTGCGGGAAAAGTGTTACCTTCTTCTCGCGCTCACAATCTTTCCGATATACACACTGTGGATACCGGCAGGGAAGTTCTCGTAACGTTTGCGCGGGATTTCCTCGAAGCCTCTCGGGTCGAGCGGGTCGCGGTAGATGACCTCGCACTCATAGACTTCGCGGGCTTCTAAGTAGTAGGGCGCACCATGCTCTGTATAAGCCACATGCAAGCCCAACGCCGCATCCTTGTCGCCGTCGCGGCCGCTGTGCGTGCCCATATACTCGAGCACGTCCTTGCGGTCCTCGTCGAAGACCATCACCGTGAAATACTGGTAGCGCTCCATGAACTCGTAAGTGTAGCGGGCGGGCGCGACATACACCGTGATGGTGTTCACGTTCTCCCGCCAAACGTTGCCCATCGCACCCCAGCCAATGGTCATGGCGTTGTGACGGCGCACGTCGCCGGAGGCTAACAACAACCCGTTGCCCTTGAACCAGGTGAACGGGTTGAGGTTCGGCGACTGAGTGTAGTCAAACTCCACGAAATCGGTCTCCCGGATTGGGCGGGGCTCTGCTGCGGGCTGTTTGCCGCCATAGACGTTATAGGAGATGTTTTCGGGTTTCCACTTGTCCTTGGGTTTGTTCTCGCCGGCGGGGTATCCGATAACGATGGTGTTGAGCGGGATGAGGTGATTGGGTAGTTTCAGGATGGCGGAGACATCCTTGCAGCGTTCTTGGTTAGGGTAGGTGCCCGTCCAGACGGCGCCAAGTCCCATGGCATTGGCGGCCAGCAGAATGTTCTCGGTGGCGGCGGAGCAGTCTTGCACCCAGAACTCGCGGGCCTCTCCGTCCAGGGCCTTCTTCAGGTCACCGCAGACCACGATGGCGAGAGGCGCTTTCGCAACCATGCCTGCGTAGGGGTTGGCTTTGGCCAGCTCCTTCAGTTGCGCCTTGTCGGTGATCACCACAAAGTGCCACGGTTGCTTGTTCACGGCCGAGGGAGCCGCCATGCCTGCCCGGAGCAGTTGTTCAATCTGTGCCGCCTCCACGGGCTTGTCAAGATAGCTGCGCACAGAGGTTCGGGTCGCGATATTTTCCAACGCAGCGTTCTTGTAACTGTTTGATTTCTGTGCCTCTGCGCTCATACTTGCGGTCAGCGCCGCCATACATATCAACATGGCCATACGGTGTTTTTTTATCTGTTTCATTCCTTTGTTGTTTTTTGAAACCGCGAAGATACGAAAAATGTTGAAACGTGTCATGACGTTTACGGGAAATCGTTTGTCGGCTTGTGTTCGGAATTTGTGTACTTTTGCCGCGCTTTTCAAGATTGCCTTTATGATTACCAAAATCGTGCTCACCGGCGGACCGTGTGCCGGCAAAACCACCACCAACGAGCGTATCGAGGAGTTTTTCTCCAAGGTGGGATACGCTGTGTTCACGCTGCCCGAGGCGGCCACGCTGTTCATCAAGGCCGGTGCCGAATTCCTCACCCAGGATCGGAATCTCTATTTTGAGATTCACAAGAACATGATGCGCTTCCTGATGGAGATGGAAGAGGATTTCTATCGGATTGCCGAGGCTACAGGTAAGCCCGCGCTCATCATCAACGACCGCGGCGCGATGGACATATCGGCCTATATGGACCCCGAGGACTGGCAGGAGTTGCTCCGCCAGACTGGCCACACCGAAGAGGAGTTGATGGCCCGCTACAAGGCGGTCTTCCACCTCTGCACCAGCGCGAAAGGTGCTCCCCACAGCTACACGCTCAGCAACAACTCCGCCCGTATGGAGGAGACGCTCGCCGAGGCTATCGCCGTCGATGACAATCTCATCAAGGCTTGGGAGAAGCACCCGAACCTGCATCTCATTAAGTCAGAGGAATACGTCAAGGACAAGATCGACAATGTTCTCCTCGGTATCGCCCACGAACTCGGTATCCAGGACTCCGTCCGCGACATGATTCTGTGACGGTTTTATTGCGGAAAAGCGCGGAAACTGCGGAAACGTGCGGAAATTCTTGATTGTCTTGCCCGTTAGTGCGTTTTCCTAAAATCGCTTGATATTAGTCCTTCTATCCTCTTTCGTTCCACGTTTTCATTCTCTCGTCTCAAAACCTATACAGGCACTGTACCTTCAGTTCCGTTTTGTGCGGCTTGTCGATGTGGGTGAGGCCGCTGCTGATGTCGGTTTTGTTCAGGTAGTGCGTCCTTGAAATTCGAAACCAGATGCTGAAGTTCCGGATTTTGTAGCGTAGCAGCAGGTAGGCCCGCATCCCTTGATAGTAGTATGAGCCGATGGTGAAGGCGTAGTAGACGTCATTCTCGTAGGCATAGAGCCGTTCGTCGTAGCGGTCGGTGTCGAAGTAGGCCACGCGCAGATGCACGCTGAGCTGCGGCTTTTTGAAATTCAATGCCATATCCTGATACATCAAAATACCTTTGTACCAACGTTTTGTCGCATCCGGCCCCTTGTTGAGCACCATGCTGATTTCCGTTTTCGTGTTCAGCCAGGGCAGCGGGCTGTTCGTCCATTGTAGTCGCAAACGGTGCCGACTCTGCTCCAGCAAACGGTGCATGTAAGTATCGTCGCTCTCGTTCTTCGGCTTTGTCTTCCATTGGTAACGCAGGTACAGTACACTCTTTCGCGGCAGTCGGCAGGTCAGCGATGCGCCGGCATCCATCCCTTGCACGGGAGCGTCGGTTTGGTAGCTTAACCAGCAGAGGTGGTAATAGTCGCAGAAAATGTCTGCCTCCACGTTTCGCGACAGTACGAGGTTCCCGGTGAGGTACGTGCCGAATTCCCCGCAGTCGCCGGACGAAGTTCGGAATCCGCTGCCCATTGGCGACTCGTACCCCTTTGCGTAGTAGCGGATTAAGGCGGCTACCTTGAACACGGGAGTCACAGGGACGAGTGCCCCTTGCAGTGCCGCTAACTTTCCTTTCTCATTGACGGCAGCTTCGCCGAAGAGCAGCGTCTGCATCACAAGCGTCTGGTACGAAAGGCTGGCGTTCAGTCGGTTGGGATGCAGTAGCGACTGCCATTTCTCATGGGTGGTCGTGCTGTCGCCATACTCGCCGTAGGCAATCGCTTGAGCCGCGATAGAGAACCGCGCACGTCGATATGAGAACGCGCCGCCGAAAGCTGTGCGGTTCTCTTCCGTGACTCTGCCTACGAAGGCACTTCCCGACCAGGTTGTGTTGCCGATGGAGACCGCCCCGCCTCGGAAAAACCGGCTTTCGTTGGTGGTGGCGACCGGACGGATGCCATCGCTGAACCGCCGTATTCCCGACACGCCTGCGCCCTTGCCCGACATCATGGATGAGCCGAGTACCAGCCCTTGTCCGAAGTTCAGCCGGAAGTCGCCCAAAACCGCGCACTTCAGCAGTCCGATGTTCCGGACATATAGAGAACCCGAGTAGTGGTCGAAGCCGTTCTTCTGTTCGCCTCGGAAGAACTGCTCGCCGGCATCCTTCTCCCCGGCGATGCGTAATCCGAAATTCTGCCGGATGCTGAAATCGTAGCGGAACTGCAGGTGCGGCGGCGACCCGTCGTAGTGGTTGGCGCGGGTGGTGTCGTAGCCGTCCTGCCGCTCTAACACTTGCCCGTAACGGAGCCAGAGTACGTTCTTGCTTGCGCGTACCAACTCTCGGAAGGTGGGTCGTTGTTTTGGCGGCGGCGCGATGACCGTTTTGTCAGCCAGCCGTCGCATGTCCTCCTGCGTGAACCCGTCAATGGCGGGAATCTCGTAGATGCTGTACAACTGTCCAAAGTTTTCAATGTATAACTGTAGCTGATAGTATTGATAATCTGTTAGTTGTAATATATTGACGGCAGCTTCGTAGCTTAAGTCGTTGAGGTTCGGCCTTGTGCCATTCCGCATCTCTTCCATTCGTTCGAGCAGTTCCTCGGATACGTTCTCCGCATCCTCCAAATCTTCCAGCTGCGTTTCCCAGTCGTCAATGACACTGTCCAAAAACCGCGTGGTATCCTGTTGCGCGACGGTTCGCGGAACGGGTATGCTGAGGAGTAGGATTGCGATTAAAGCGAGTAATTTGTTTCTTGTTTTCATCATTTTGTTTTTATTGCGGAAATCATTTTGTTTTTTTATTGCGGAAATTTGCGGAAAATGCGGAAATATGCGGAAACTATGGTGTTTCGTGAAAGTAGAATCCTCCTATTTCGGGAGAGACGGAAATTCGATAGTGCCAGGTGGCCCGGACACTGAAAAGGAGTCGCCGGTGTCGCCAGCCGACGTACACGCCCAAGTGGCTGTTGGAACATTCGGCGGCGAGGAGCAGTGGTTCAATGGGTTGCGTCAGGAACAGACCGCACACTTCCCATGCACCGGGCTGGGTTTTGGACAAGGAGAGTGCAGTCAGCAGCTTGCGTACGGGCGCGTACGAGCAGCCGACGGTGAATTTCATCGGGATAACTTCTTGTCCGACAATACCATAGCGGAGCATGAACGGATTGTAGAACGCCGCATCGAGCATCAGCTTTGGTGACAATCGGTAGGCGAAACCGAAGTCTGCGCAGAGCGAGTGCCGTGCGGGGTATCCTCGGGCATGCGCCATCAGGTAGAAAACCTGGGCGGTCATAGCGAAGCGGTCACCGAAGTTCCGGCCATATCCGACTGACAGTTTCAGCTCTCCGTAATTTGCGTAGCCATAGTGGTTTACGGATGCGAAGAGCACGTTCTTACGCAGGGTCAGCTGTCCGGTGATTTCCGCAAACATCATCTCCTTTGTGCAGAAGTCGTTCCGGATGTGTAACCCGATTTGCGAGGGTGTGAAGCAGCTGACAGAGGGTCTTTCAGCAGCGGTTTCAGCGGAGTAGACGCGAAACAACGCGTCCTGTGCCGTTCCCGCAAACGGCAGTACTGTCCACAAACAGTTGAAAACCAATATTTTCAATAATTTTTTCGTTTTCATTATTTCAATACTTTGTTCAAATGCAAAGATATATCATGGAAAAGCGTTTGTCAAGTTAATAATTGTTAATAATTTTGTACTTTTGCCGCCATGAATGATTTGAACCGAAATATCCGTATTGAGGACTACGACTATCCGTTGCCGGAGTCGCGTATCGCGTTTTATCCCGCTGCGCAGCGTGATGATTCAAAACTATTGATATTCAATAAGAAAGAAGGTAAAATTACCGACGCTGTCTTCCATCAGTTGCCAGATTTCCTGAACGAAAATCATTGGCTGGTTTTCAACGACTCCAAGGTGATTCACGCGCGTCTGCAGGTGCACAACGCCACCGGTGCGGCTATCGAAATTTTCTGTTTAGAGCCGTTATCGCCCAGCATTGATCCTGCCGTGGCGTTCACGCTCAGCGGGAGCGTGACCTGGAAGTGCATGGTGGGCAATGCGCGGAAATGGAAGCACCCGATCGAAATCGAAGTTCCTTTGCATGAGCGGGTTATACATGTGCGAGCTGAGCGCGGTGAAGCCGTTGAAGGCACGTTTGAGGTGACGTTCACTTGGCCCGACTCGGATGTTTCCTTTGCGGAGTGGGTGGAGGCTTACGGGAAAGTGCCGCTGCCACCGTACATCCGTCGTGATGCGGAGGATAGCGATATGGAACGTTACCAGACCGTTTATGCCCGTCATGACGGTTCTGTGGCCGCCCCTACCGCCGGACTCCATTTTACAGATGATCTCCTTCATACCTTAAACGTGAAAGGTGTTGAGACAGAATATGTTACCCTTCATGTGGGTGCAGGTACTTTCAAACCGGTCTCGTCCGAAACCATAGGTGGACATTTCATGCATGAGGAGAAAATCCTCATTACGGAAAGTTTTATTTGTAAGTTATTGGATAACAAGGATAAACAATTGGTTGCGGTTGGTACGACGGTTACGCGCACGTTGGAGTCGTTGTTTGTTATCGGGGCAAAGTTGCACCTCGGATTCGACAACCCGCTCGTGGTAGAACAGTGGGAAACCTACGACAATCCCGAAATCCACAAAGTTTCTGTTGAACAGTCTCTTGCGGCCATCCTTTCGTATTTGCAAGCGCATGACACGGACATGTTGCGGGCGGCCACCCGGCTCATTATTCTGCCGACGTATACCCGTCACATTGTCGGTGGGCTGATTACGAATTTCCATCAACCGAAGAGCACGCTTTTGTTGCTGATTTCCAACTTTTTAGGGGAAGATTGGCATCGCATTTACCAACATGCTTTGGACAACGGCTACCGTTTCCTGAGCTACGGCGACGCAAATCTCTATTATTAGGCGTTTTGTAGATTCTGGTTTACGATTGCACCATGTTTTCCCAGCGGCGGAAGGCATCGGACTGGATGTCGTAGAAAACGTTGTAAAAGGTTCTGGCCCAGTAGTTTCGGAGACCTATGCCAGCTGGTTTCTTCAGGAATTTTTCGCAGAGTACAACCTCTCGGGTGTCTGTTTTGGTGATGACAACCCAGATGGCGGCGGTCTTCACGGTTGTGTCAAATGACTCCACGGCGAACATTAGCGCGTAGGGTAGCGTTGCCGGCAACTCAAGCGTGGCGGCATAATTGCGCATTTGTTCGTCAGAATAGACATGTTGCGAACTGATGAATAAAGTGAGGATATCGTTGACTTTCAATGATTTGTTCAGCTTCGTGATAACCGAGAGATCGTATTTCATCATGGGTTTTCGGAAGCTCATACGGATGTCGTACTTTTTCTGATCGTTCAGAATCAGCTTGTTCCATTCCTGAAGATGGTGCTGTAGGGTTTCCTGATTGAAGTCGAACCCCTCACGGGTGAATTTGGCTTTTGCGAAGTTGATGCCAACCCACAGAATCTCCCTGGTTTTCAGGAAATCCGCAAACAATGTCTCATTCATGTACATGGCAGGTCGGTATCTATTATAGGTTCTATATATTTTATATTGTCTGCCATTCGGTTTGTAAACGGCAGAACTCTTTCGGTTCGTTGGCGGAGACAATGGCGGTACGGAACGTGTTGTCGCTATCGGCTTCCGACCGTATCGTATAGGTGTCCCCTAATTTGGCTTGAGACATAAAGTTGACCGTCACGTTGGTGATGCGGTGCGTCATCCGGAAATCCCGATCCACGGAATCGAAGGCCCACTGGATGTAGTGGGCGTTGTTGACGTGGCGGTTCATGTCGATGTCAGAAGCTTGCACCCATAGTGGGGTTGGGTTCGTCTCTTGCGTGTTTATAGCGCTGATTTTCTGGGGCGAGTGTTCTGTTGCGCAGCGTTTTTGCATCGGAAAGTCGGCATCGAAAGCGCTCATGCGTTGCGGCCGCCCGGTTGCGATGTCGAGGATGGCCCATACGGAACTTGCCGCCACGAGGATATTGCCGTTGGTGTCCAGCAGTTCGTAGTCGCGGGGTGAGGTGGCGGCTTGGGATTCCCGAACCCAGGTACGGAGTGTTACGATTTCAGTCCATTCCGGCAATCGTCTGATTTCCATGCGCATACGGGTGATTACCCAGAAGTAGCCGCGTTCACGGAGCTGATGCCAGCCGGCATTCAGACAAGATGCGTGGCGGTTGCTGATTTCGGTCAGCAGTCCGAACAGTGAGCTCACGGTCATCCGCGCATCTTCGTCCACAAAATAGGACGGAACCCTCATCGTCTCTTCAAATATGGGAGGTATCTCTGTCATATAAAGGTCAAAGTCAAAGGTCAAAAACCTACCATTGTCCGTCGAAGGTGGTCCAAAGTTCATCGCCGAGTTTCCAAGCGCGTTCAACAGCCTCGTTCCCACAGATATCTGTAAAGTTGGTGAGCACCTGGACTGCTTCGTCGTAGCGGTCTTGGTTGATAAGTTCCATGGCTTCCTGTTCGATGATGAAATGTTCCTTGATGAAGTCTTTCTGCAGCGGTTCCCATGCTTTGTCCACCATCACGTGCATGTCGCCCCAGCGTTGGGCGGCGATGGTGCCCACGCGGTTGAAGGCCCACCACGCCGACTCTTTGCTGAAACCGGTGAGTCGGCCATCTGTTTTGTAGGTGCTTGGCAAGTCCGTAACGTTCGCATAGATAGGCACATAGATAGAGGAAGCCACATTGTCGAGGGCGAACCAGCAGAGGGCGCCGACCTCATCGGGCAGCCAGCTGCGGCATTGGATGATGGTGGCGTAGACGGTAAAATGTACGGCAATGCTGCGTTCGCCGCGTTCGTTCCAGCCGCCGTTGATGCGGTGCAGTTTCAGTTCGTCGAGTTTCATGAACGGATTAGCCATGGGGGAGATGACCGTTTTGCCGTCGTTATCCATAACAGTCAGCGTCTTACGCATGTCGTACGGGGTGCCTTCGTAGTAGTCTTTGAAGATGCTCATCATCTTTTCGAGGGTGACGAGCGTGTCGGGTTTGACGGAGAACGGGTAGTTTTCGGCGTTAGGGTCGAGGTGGAGGGACGGGGCTACGAGATCGAAGACTCTCCATTCTCTGCGGCGGCAAGCCATCATCGTGCGGGTCTGCGGCGCGTAGGCGTAGGCGAAGCGGAAGGTCGATTTACCGTCCCACCAGCCGTTTTCCTTGGCCAGCGTATATACGTTATCAGAGGCCATGAAATAGTCCTTGTCCTTGAGGTTGATTTCGCGGATGGTGGAGGCGTTGGCGTTAACGGCTACGTGGTCGTCGGGAACGCGCTGGGCGGCCCACACCGCGCCAACCTTGCCCTTGCCGGGACCGAGGATCTCAAGATGCCACACCTCGTCCTTGTCGGCAATAGTCAGACACTCGCCGGCATCAATCCAACCGTACTTTTTGAGCAGCACGCCGGCGGTCTCGATGGCCTCGCGGGCGGTGCAGCAACGTTGCAACAGGAGCATGCAAAGTCGCTGGCAGTCAATGAGTCCGCTGTCAGACTGAAGCTCCTTGCGTCCTCCAAAGGTTGATTCCCCGATGGCTAACTGTGCCTCGTTCACGCAGGGGTAGGCGGTGTTCAGGAATTGGTAGGTGTGCTCCACCTGCGGGATCTCACCGACGGGGATGTTGTCGTAGCGCAACATCTGCCCGGGCAGTTGTTTCTTCGCCCATTGGCGTTTGTAGAGCGTCTGTTTCGCGTCCCGCTCGTAGTCCTGCTCCGGCGTTACATAAATATTTGTGCGGGAACGGTGGCTGTCGTCGGTGTGTGAGGTCATCACCGACCCGTCGGCCGAAGCCTTCTTGCCCACTGTGATCGAGGTGCATTCCATGCCGTCCGTTTCAAACTCGGGAATGACCTGCGCGTGCAGAGAAATTCCCATCATCACGACAAAACCTAACCAAAAAGCTCTTTTCATATACCTGTTTGCTTATCTTTTACGAGGTGCAAAAATACGTTTTTTTTGGTTGTGTTCGTCAACCCTGAAAAACCAAAATTTCACAGCATACATTGTAAATCACCCTTGATTTTGAGCCTGAAGATTCGAAAAACGGTTTTGCCCATTCTTTATAACCCCTGAAACACCGCTTTCCTGTCCATTTTCGTGCGCCAAAAATTTAACAGTTAATTGTTAAGAAATGAAGATAAAAAATAATTTAATTTAATCGGTTTAATGTTTCGAAAAATTTATATTTTTGCCGCAGTCGAAGTTTAATATGAATGACGAAAAATTAACAATTAATTCTTAAAAAATCACACTATGAAGAAAAAGCTACAATTTCCGATGTCCTTCCTGGCATTTATCGTCACGATGACTCTTTCGGCCCAGGAAAACAACATTTTTCGTGTCCAATTCTCAATTGTGGACGCCACTTGCTACAATAATGGCAAGGTGGTGTATGCGCTGGTGGACAGTGCGGGCATGGTGTTGGATTCCCTGCCCCCTGGATTGTCACAGGTGCGCGCCTACTACAAAATGTCCGAATTGGATTCTGTGCATTATGCGGGATGGTACTATTCTGGCGGAACGGACACACTGACAGTGAATTACGGCAACTATATCGTGGGTTTAGAGGCCTTGTTTGAGGAGAATCCTGGTGATTACGTACGGGTGGACACACAGGCTTTGCTCACCATTGCCACCTCTTACCAAAAGCCGACGGCCGCCGTTGTCTCCAAGGTGCCGAGATTCAGCCGTAGAGCGTCAGGAACGCTGTACACGGTCCCTTGTGCGAACGTCGGGCGCGTGCAGCTGCGCATCCTCTACGGGCAGTTTCCCTACACGGTGACGGTCATGAACACCGTCGGCGACACGCTCCGTACCGAGGTTTTTGACGGTCGGCAGTATGGCGGCACAAACGAGTCGAATTACGATTACAAGGACTACTATTCTATTGACAGTCTCGCTGGTGGGTTGTGGACTTTCCACGTTGAGGATGGTTGTGGCTATGGTCTGCCGGATGTTAGCGAAAGGGTGGAGACCTGGCCTTTGCCAAACCCTCAAAATCTTTATATTAGTGCTTCCACCGGTAATTTTTCGGATAGCAACGTTGTGCAATTGATGATTTCCTTCAACGAGAATATTTCAGGGCTAATGGAACAAATCCATCAATATGGCCGCTACCGTTTCCGCTATGCCGGTCTCAACGAAGGAGAATGGCATCAAATGCCCTACGACACGACTGTTGTGGGCATAACCATGACCTTGTTTGACACCGTTACCACAGCTGGAAAATATTGTGACATCTGGGGAAGGAACATCATGTTCCAATATGCGCTTGATGGGTGCGGGACCTCGAATTTCAGCAGGACTTTTCAAATCTTGAAACCGAACGAGATTTATTTTTGCAAGGATAGCACGAATGTAACTGACTCCATCCGGATGTCGTCCGAGAATTGTATTAGGGATGTTGCCTGGCATCAGGAGAAGTATGCCATAAGGTATCACAAGGATGGGGCCCTCACACAGTATGAGCCGTATTATCAATCTCGGAATGTGGAAGATGACTTCTACCGCTACCACTATACGCATCCTTTGACCTGGGTCTATACAGATTTGCGTAATGGAATCGTCGTCAAGCGCGACACGGTGCCGATTATTACGGATTATTCGTCTCTGACCGAATTGGAGGCGAGGTCGTTTTACGGTGTTCCGACCGATTCGGCGCTGGTCATTCCTATAGAGCGAAAACTGCTTGACGGGAAGGGGTGCGAACTGTATGTCACGGTGGATACATTCCGCTATATACGCGATGTCACGCGCGAAATGGTCTGCTGGCAGATTGATTTCCAAGATGACGGTGGCAAGTGCTGTTCCACGCCTCGGTGGGTCAAAGTTTTCAGGGTTTCGGATTTCGGAGCCAAACCCGACGGCACGGTCATACGTCTGGTGCGCAGCCCGTTCAACAACCGCTACAATTTTGAGGCGGTCTACCACGCTGCCGACAAAACGTGGACGGTGGTGAAAGACAGCGTTGGGAACACGGCTGCCATCACGGGGCAATCCGATGGTCTGGCCTTGTATATCAGCGATTATTGTCTGCCATCCGGTCCTTACGAATTTGAGGTCACGACCCTTTGCGGTACGTCGTCGGTGGCAAAAAAGGTGGCGTTCAACGACCATCAGCAGATGCAACTTTCGGAAGAAATTGAGTACGTTACATCGCGGAACTGCGGCAATTTGTCCATTCGCTATCCCAAGGGAGCTTACCAGTGGGTTATTACCAACACCTCGTACGATACAGGTCTGCCGACGGACACTGTGATTCAAGAAGTTGCGATGAAGGCTACCGTGGTTGCCGCCCCGAATGCCTCGTTGACCGGTCAGGTCAGTATTGCTCCTCCGCATTTCACCTTTTCCATGCCCGGAACATACGTATTGCGTTTGTGTCCGAATCTGGAGGTGGACGCTTGTTCGTCATTTGAGTGCCGTTACGACACATTTCATTTAGATGCTGCCACGGTGGAGTTTATTGAAGCTTTAGCCCTGGTGTGCGACACTTCCTCCACAGAGGGGAATGTTTGGGTGCGTGCCGGGCACGGAATGCCGCCATACATTTATACGCTCTACGACCAACCGGACAAACAAGGTAATATATTGGCTGTCAACAATTCAGGTGTGTTTCCAAATGTGCCCATGCGGAGTGGTGAGACGATTTCCTGTCTGGTTCAGGATTCTTGCAACGCCTACTTTCATGTGAATATCCAACCCAATACAATGGCAAATTTGCAGAAACTATGGTTTGATGGGGGACTGTCGGCGACTACCGCCTGTGAGGGGTCTACAATACAGATTCACGCCTTGGCTATCGGGGATATTTGGCAGTATGAGTGGTCGGGCCCGGACAGTTTTACCTCCACGTCGGCGGATCCGTATGTTTACATTCCGCGCGGTGGGGGTGACGGGTGGTACAAGGTGACCATCCGGCAGACGGGTTGTGCGGGTGCGCTTTGCGACAGCATATACCTGACCACGCTGCCAGCCCCGAGCCTAACCCTCTCGCCCGACACCACGGTCTGTCCGGGTGAGGTGGTGAAGGTCCGCTTTACCCCGCACAGCGATGCCGGGCTTGGCGACATCCACTTCTCGATGGCCTTCGCCAACGCATCGGGAGTGTGTGTCCGCAACTATTCTGCGGCCTCTGGGGTTACGGTAACCGACACGTTTTCAACGCTTTCGATAGCTAAAATCTACCCCATTACTATTAAGGATGGCCAATGCGAGTACCCGTTCGCCGATGCTGGCGATACAACATATATAAGGTTGCGATCGGATGTCTCCGAAGCTTGTGACATTATCACCGCATTTGACACGGTCTGCTTTGGCGGTGACGCCCGTCTCGCGGCGGTAGCGACCGACACGTTGCCATACATCCTCCGATGGTTTGGTGACTATAATCAGAAAAAGCTTTTGAAGACCGATACCATGACGGGAACCGATCAATGGTCCTATTATGACACGGCGGGAATTTACAGGCCTACAATGCTGTATGTTTCGTTACAGCATGAGGGAATGTGTTCAAGTGTCAACGGGCTGATTGACAGTGTGATGAATATGTGCAACGGGGAGACAACCATCGCCTGCGGACGCCATGTCCGGTTTTGCGATCCGGGCGGTCCGGACGCAGGCAGTAATGTAGACGGGAGTTTCGTTCATCATTTTCGCACTTCTGACGGCACGCGGGTGAGCCTCCATATTGACGAGGCAGATCTTACTGGTTCTGCGCATTTGTTAGTGTTTTCAGGAGAGGAAATACGGGTGGATTCGTTGTTGCTCAATATCTCGAAAGGAAGCGGGATACCGCAGACTGTTGTCTCTTCTGGAAATGTGCTAACCGTTTGTTTTACAGGTAATAAAACGATGAGATCGGATTGGAGTGCGGTGGTGGAGGCCGCTCCGGGCATTGCCGTCGCCGATGTCTGGAACAGTAACGCGGTATGGTTCGAGGACGAAGTCTGCCAAAGCCAAAGCGGGGTGTATGCTGATCCATACGGCATGGTTCCGGACATTGTCTCTGCCGAGGAGGTCGCGCGGGCGGTGCGGAAGGCAGGTAACTATTTCTATACGAGGACATTTCCGGCGGGTGACAGCCACGGTTGCGACTCCACGGTGAACTTCACCCTCGTTGTCAACCCGCCAGAGGTGACGGAAACGATGGCGACGGTTGTGCGGGATACGGGTTACCTGTGGCACGACAGCCTCTATCGCGAAGGGGGTAGCCATGCGGTGCTCTTCACTTCGGCGGGTGGTTGCGATCGATTGGACGTGCTGACTCTCAAGGTTATAGACGCATCCTGTCCGAAGGCGGATGTCTGTCACGGCGACACTGTCACACTCACTGTTACGGCCTCGCTTTCGAAGTCTTTGACGCACGATACGCTGCAGCCTCGGAAGGTCTGGCCTGGTGACGTGCTGTGCACCGACGGTTCAATCCTGCCGGTCGATTCATACCTTGAAAGCGGAAAGCCTGCCAAAGGTGTCGTCTTCTTTGTCGATGAGACGGGGTTCCACGGTCGTGCGGTGGCTTTGGTGGAAGTCCAGCGGATGGCGCTACGTGCCGTTCCTCCTCTTGTTTTGATAAAGCCCCACACTTATGATAGTACCGCCATTCGAGATAGGGATGGCGAGGCTAACACATTGCATCTGAAAGCTTTGGAAACGGCTTACAGTGGCGATGATTTCATCTCTGATGCCACAGCCGTCAGCTACTGCTACTATTTCAACCACAATACGCTTGCCCCAGACGGCGATTGGCACGGATGGTATCTGCCCTCTTATGGTGAGTTGTCGCTGATGCAAGGCAATGTTTGGGAGGTTAAGCGGACGATGAATAGGATTTGCCAGCAAAACAGCGCGTACAAGCCATTCAGTTCTTATTATTACTGGAGTTCAACAGTCAGAGATGGAACTCAGCTTTGGAGGATTTCCTTTGTCGGTTGGGATCCGGAAAATTGTCGTAAAGTATTTGGTGTGCGACCCGTCACGAAATTTTAACTCAATTTGTTTTATAAACTAATAACCAATAAGATATGAAGGACAATAAAATGATTTTGCGACTGTTCGCGCTCTTTCTCATGGTTTGGATGGTGTCTATATGCGACCTCTGTGGACAGTCTTATAAGCTTGGTGACCTTTACACCTTTGACGATGGTTCAATGGGCATTGTGTTTTACGTGAACCCCGACGACCCGGGCAGCGGCACGGTGGCGGCACTTAACGATCTGGGCGGTCTGTATGCTCTTTGGACGGGCGGTATGCCGCAGACATTAACGGACGTTTTCGCCCCTAACGGAGGTGTTTTTTTCAATCAAATCCTGGGTTGGGAGAACCATGGGAAGCGGTTCACGCAAGTACTGCGGGAGTCGGGTGTCTCACCTGCCGCCAATGCCATCGATGTGGATGCCGGATGGTATATTCCCGACATTTTGCAGCTCCAAAAACTCTATTCCTCTACCGCTTTTTTAAAAGATGCTTTTGAAAATTATGGTGGCGATATTATGACACTATGGAACGTGACTCATTGGAGCGCCACCCGGGTTAGCAGCTCGAGTAACACAGTGTATGCGATTCGTTATTCTCAAGGACTGGACACGTATTATGGTACGCAGTCTTACGCTATACGTCCAGTACGAGATTTTCCAGATACGGCGGTTGTGCAGGCCTATTGGGTGGAGAACGCGCCGCACAGCGATACGGTTGTGGCTCCCGACACCACCCAATCGTACAATGCGCGGGTCATTTACCGCTCTGATACAATGTCGTTGACCGCCACGGTGACGGTACATCAACCTATGGCGGACACCTTGTACGAGGCTGTTTACAAGTCCTTGTCACCATACACTTCGATAGTTGAACCTCTGTTCGGTGATTTAGACATTTCATTACCAGGTGTTTATGAATATCGCGATACGTTGTCATCGGTAAATGGTTGCGACAGCATTGTTGTCCTCAAAATCACCGTCGGCAACAATGTCCGCTACACCGACACGCTCTGTCCGCTGAAAACGGACTTCTACTTTGCGCCGTTCGACACGGTGTTTTCGGTCGGGACGGTGTCGGGGCTGTACGAGCACCACGGCGTCAAGCTGATTGACGGTGTGCCCGTGGACACGGTGGCCTACTACGAGTTGACGATACTGCCTGAATACCAGCGGTTTGACACGGTAATACGGTGCCTGTACGAAACTGCGGAGACGTGGACTTACGATGGCAACGCGCATGTCAGCATTGTAGTGGACGGCACCTCGGTGACGGTGGCTTCCGACACGGATGGGGTAGTGGTCGAGGAGGTTACATCGGGAATGGACTATAACTTGAAGATGCAGACGGTGAGCGGCTGCGACAGTGTGACGCACCTGCATCTGGACTTGCGCCGTGTTTCCCGCGACACGGTGTACAAGGACTTGCTCATTACGCAACTTGTTGGCGGTGCGACGACTGT